>JAANMW010000105.1_pt1 | contig 86347 bp, 81 predicted proteins | sample 7279671 | NCBI WGS metagenome assembly JAANMW01 (sample SAMN14094541, study PRJNA606508) | bioreactor metagenome | isolation source: A lab-scale SPAN reactor treating ammonium-rich wastewater day 247 | place: Ireland: Galway | collected 2017-09-19 | reverse complement strand
CGGACAGTTTTGGGTTCGAGATCAAAAATGTCACTCCGAGCAACAAAACCCAATTAAATCAGGCAAAACTGAAAATCCTATGTCAGGAGTTCTGGACTCACCCACCCCGGATTGCCTGCCGTGTCAGTCATGGCCTCTCAGAACCGTTTATCGTCGCCGGCCACTTCGCTTCCGGGAATCCTTGCGATAGTTCACGGGCTTTGCCGCCTTCGCTTCCCGCGCCGGCTGAGAACCATCTATCCCACGCTTTAACTCTTTGATCTGATCGCGCATCAGCGCTGCCTTCTCGAACTCCAGATTGTTGGCGGCGGCGAGCATCTCGGTTTCAAGTTCGTTGATCGTCTCGGTGAGGTCCACGTCCATGCCCGCGTCACGCAATACGCCGGCGGCCTGCTCGCGCGTCTCCTCGCGAACGACGAGACTGTCTTCCACCGCGCGCTTCACGCTGCGGGGCGTGATGTTGTGTTCCTTGTTGTAGGCAACCTGCCTGGTGCGGCGATACTCGGTGACGGCGAGAAATTTCTTGATGCTGTCGGTCATCACATCGGCGTAGAGAATGACTTCACCGTTGAGATGGCGCGCGGCGCGGCCGGCGGTTTGAATCAAACTCGTTTCGCTGCGCAGAAAACCTTCCTTGTCCGCGTCGAGAATGGCCACGAGCGACACTTCAGGAAGATCAAGGCCCTCGCGAAGCAAATTGATACCGACCAGGACATCGAACTCACCCTTCCGCAGCGCACGCAGAATCTCCACGCGCTCGATCGCGTCAATTTCGCTGTGCAGGTAACGCACGTTCACGCCGATGTCGCGGAGATAGTCGGTCAACTCCTCGGCAGTGCGCTTGGTGAGCGTGGTGACGAGCACGCGCTCCTTCGTATCGGCACGTTTGCGACATTCCTCAATGAGATCGTCAATCTGTCCCTTGAGGGGCTTGAGTGTGACCTTTGGGTCAATCAAGCCGGTGGGGCGCACGACGAGTTCGATGACGCCGGCTTGTCCGACCGCCCCCTCACCCGTCCTTCGGACACCCTCGTCCCCACTGGGGGAGAGGGATGGCGTGAGGGGATGTGCGAAACCCGTGGCACTCGCCCGTGCCCACTCGATTTCCCGCCTTGCCGGCGTGGCGCTCACGTAGATCGTCTGGTTCTGCATCGCCTGAAACTCTTCGAACTTCAGTGGGCGATTGTCGAGCGCACTCGGCAGGCGGAAGCCGTACTCCACCAGCACCGTTTTGCGCGACTTGTCACCCTCGAACATGCCGCCGATCTGCGGTACGCTGACGTGCGATTCATCCATCACCAGCAAGTAATCATCCGGCAGAAAGTCCAGCAACGTGCAGGGCCGCGAGCCGGGCGGGCGACCAGCAATGTGCCGCGAGTAATTCTCGATGCCCGAGCAGAACCCCATCTCCTCCATCATTTCCAAGTCGTACTCGGTGCGCATCTTGATGCGCTGGGCTTCGAGCAGCTTGCCCTGCTGCTCAAACTCGGCGATGCGCAGACCCAGTTCCTCACGGATGGTGAAGATGGCGCTCCGCAATTTCTCGTTGGTGGTGACAAATTGTTTCCCAGGAAAAACAGTCGCATGTTCAAGCTGCGCGATTCTGTTTCCCGTCAGCGGTTCAAAGCGCGTGATGCGTTCCACCGTGTCGCCAAAGAACTCGATGCGCAATCCGTCCTCGGTGTAAGCGGGACACAGTTCGATCGTGTCGCCGCGCACGCGAAACTGGCCACGCTCGAACGTGATGTCGTTACGATTGTATTGCAGGGCGATGAGCTTTTCGAGCAGTTGCTCGCGCGTGAAGTCTTGCCCGACGTGCAGGTGAATCAGCATTGCCTCGTAATCCTCCCGGCTGCCGATGCCGTAAATGCACGAGACGCTGGCCACCACGATCACGTCGCGCCGCGCGAACAGGCTGCTCATCGCCGAAAGCCGCAGCCGCTCGATGTCGTCGTTGGTCGAGGAATCCTTCTCGATGAACGTGTCCGTGCGCGGGATGTAGGCCTCGGGCTGGTAATAATCGAAATAGCTGACGAAGTATTCGACCGCATTGCGCGGGAAGAAGCTTTTGAACTCGGCGTAAAGCTGCGCCGCCAGGGTTTTGTTGTGCGAGATGACGAGCGTGGGGCGTTGCACCTGGGCGATGACGTTGGCAATCGTGAACGTCTTGCCCGAACCCGTGACCCCGAGCAGCACCTGATGTTTCGCGCCGGACAAAATACCTTCGGTCAGCTTCGCAATCGCTTGCGGCTGATCCCCGGCAGGCGCGTAATCGGAGACAAGTTCAAAGGCCACGGGAAATCGAGGTTACGGCTCGCCATACATCTCGGAAATCAATTGCCGCAGGTTTTCGGCTTCGGCGGCCGAGAGTTGACCGATTTTGCGGGTGAGACGGGCGCGGCTGAGGACTCGAACCTGGTCCACGGCGATTTCCGCCGGCTGGCCGGCACAGCGAACCTGCAGCCGACTGCGCCAGGCCGGATGCAACTGGCTGGTGAGCGGGCAGACCACCACGGTCTGGAGAAGTTGGTTTCGCAGGTCATCGCTGACGATCACCACGGGCCGTGTCTTGCCCATCTCGCTGCCTTGGACGGGGTCGAGTCGGGCGACAAAGACGTCGTAGCGTTTCATATTCCGGCCTCGCCGGGCACGGCGGTCAGCCCTTCAGGCAGAGATTCCCAATCGGACCAGTCTTCCTCGGTCTGGGCCATTTGCTGATAGGTTTCGGCCCAGTTGAGCTTTTGTTGCCGGGTGCGTTTCGGGCGCAGGACAATCTCGTCCGGCCGCTGCTCCATGATCAACGTCTCACCTACGCGGTAACGGCGCAGCACCTCCGCCGGGAGACGGATGCCCCGTGAGTTGCCCACGCGCGTAACCGTGAGTTCGGTCGTTTTCATCGTGTGGTTACAGTAAGCACGCGTGGTGACGGCGGCAAGCGGAAATCTGGGCAGAGCGGGCTCGCGCGGAGAGGGTGGGACGCAGAGTTGGGTTGCACACGGTTTGTTCAGTCGCCTGCTTCCGTCGTATCCGCGACCTCCGAGAAATGCCTGCGGTCAGCTTCGCAACCGTGGCCGTCAATGAAGTGGCAGCGAAGCACAGATGGGCGGCTCGGACAGTGGCCGTGACCAGCGGTGTAATGGTATCCACCGCCAGGAAATCTTGATTTGTGAGCGTCGTTGTTACGTTGGCATAACTCCTCGACCCGGGCACGAACATGAGTCCATGTTTGGACGGGGTGAGGGTCAAGCTCGATCCGGGAATGAAGCCTACGCGGTAATGTCCCTTGGCGTCCGTGATCGTGCCCTCGATCGCGGGCAGGACGACGGTGAACGCGCCGGTGTAAACTTGCGACATCGGCACCCGCAGAAGTCTTCGATGTCCGGGCCGACGCGGAGGGTGTATTTGCCCGTCCCGATGGCTGGGGATTAAACGGCCGCAGCCACGCCGGGGCGACGGCGCGGACTGGATTCGCTTGCAGTGTCGGGAGGTGTTTGGCGACCAGGGCCACTTTCTGTGCGATTTCTCCCAGGTGGGCGAATCACCCCGCACTCGACTTTTCCCAGTTCCTTGCGCGACAATACCGCCGATGTCGCTGTGTCAACCAAATTCACTGATCCGCCCGCTGGTTCGCCAGTTGCACCCGTATGTACCCGGCGAGCAACCGAAGATCAAAGGGTTGATCAAACTCAACACCAACGAGAATCCTTATCCACCTTCGCCGCATGTGTTCAAAACGGTGAAAGCCGCCGTGGATGGACGACTGCGCCTTTACCCGAATCCAACGGCGGAACGATTGCGGGAAAAGCTGGCAAAACTCCATCGTTGCCAACCGGAGAACCTCATCGTGGGCAACGGCTCGGACGAATTGCTGGCGCTGGCCGTGCGGGCCTTTGTCGAACCCTCGCGCCTGACGCCTCACGCCTCGCGCACGACCGTCCAATACTTCACACCGAGTTACTCCCTCTATCCTGTGCTGGCGGACATTCACGGAGCAAACAGGAACGCGGTTCCGCTTTGCCCAGATTTTGACTTGCCCAGCCTATCGGAATTGAAGCGTGGCCGAAAATGGGAATTCAAAGCGGCGCTGACATTCGTCACTACGCCCAACGCACCGAGTGGCCGTGGTTATTCCCCGCAGCAACTTGATGGCCTTTGCCGGGAGCAACGCGGCGTGGTCGTGCTTGACGAAGCGTATGTGGACTTTGCCGGAGCGAACTCGCTGCAACTCGCCCTCAGGCATCCGCACGTGCTGGCAGCGCGAACCTTCTCCAAGGCGTACTCCCTGTGCTTCCAGCGTGTCGGCTATTTCGTCGGTCATCCGGATCTCATTGCCGCACTCCACAAGATTCGGGACAGCTACAACGTGAATGGCCTTGGCCAGATTGCCGCGGAAGCCACCCTGGACGACCTCGCTTACTACCTGGCGAACTTCCAGAAGATCAATGGCACCCGCGAATGGTTGAGCCGCGAACTGACGAAGCTCGGTTTTCGCGTGCTGCCCAGCCAGACGAATTTCCTCCTCGCCAAGCCGCCGGTGTTCGCCGCGAAGGTCTGGCTGCAAAGACTGCGGGCGCGAAAGATTCTCGTCCGTTGGTTCAGCGCGCCGGAGGTAAAGGATTACTTGCGGATCACCATCGGAACCGAGGCTGAGGCGGCGGCGTTGGTGAAAGCCGCGCGCGCGGTGCTACCCTGACGGGCCGGATCGGGTACGCACTGAGGCCGAGGCGGCCGGCTTTTGCCTCGCGTAATAAGTCCAGAACGCGGCGACTTCCCGCGCCATGTTGTACGGTATCTGGCGCAGGAAACACTCTTGCCGGGCGGGCACGGTGCAGACTTCAAAGCCCGCGCGCTGGTAGGCAAGTTTAATGCGCGGGAGGTGATAGAAATGACTCACCGCCAGCACGCGCTCGGTCTGCCATTGCCGGAAGAGCGGCACCGTGTTGCGCACGGTCGCCTCGGTGTTCCAGCCATGTTGATCCACAAAGATATGGTCGGGGTGTACTCCGTGTTGGATCGCATACCGTCGCATGGCTTCGGTTTCGTGAATCACTCCGTCGCCGGGTCCGCCCGACATAACCAACCGGCGGGCAAGGCCGCTACGATAAAGCTCGCAAGCGGTGCGAACCCGGTCGGCCAGCGCGTCGGAGAGCCGTCCGTCTTGGTAGGCGCGCGCCCCAAAGACCACCACGGCGTCCGCTGGCCGGCGGTAATCGGTATTGCCGAAAAAGAGCATCTGGGCGAGCGGAAACACCGCAAACAGAAACACACATCCGGCCGCCACCCGCCAGGCAATCCCGCCCTCCCGCTCCGGGCGGGGCGACCACGCTGCGCGCGCAACGAGCACCATGCCGGCGCAAACCAACAACGACAAGGGCACGGGAAACCCTGCGGCGAGGCGATTGGATGTCAGGAGGACGTAGAACGTAATCGCGTTGATAGCAGCCACCCCAGCCAGCGCCAGCGCCAGCGCAGCCGTAAACCGTGAGCGTCGGGAACACGCTGGCCGGCGACAGGCAAACCGCAACAGCGTAAAGGCGGACAGTCCCAGCAGGAACTTGGACAGCCATGCAGGCAGGGATCCGAGACTGATCCACCAGAGGCTGGCGTCGAAACCGGGCCAGAGCAAATCACCCAGCAGGTTCAGGGTCGTCAGCAGGGCGACAAAGAGTGCGAAAGCTCGGGCGATCATTGGAATTCAAGGAAAGCGCCGGTTAGTGTCCGGAGGCAAGACAATAGTCAGCGTTGGGTGGCCGCGTGTCTCATTTCTTTGCTTCCCCCGGGCACCTTTTCTGCTAAAACGGCTACCAGTGTATCTCGAGCATTACGGCCTGACAGAGCCGCCGTTCGACATCACGCCGAATCCACGGTTTCTGTTTTACAGCGCGAAACACCGCGAAGCCTATAATCACCTGCTTTACGGCATTCGCGAGCGGAAGGGTTTTGTCCAACTCACCGGCGAAGTCGGCGCGGGCAAGACCACACTCTGCCGTGCGATGCTCGAACAGCTCAACGGGCGTTTCTCCACCGCGCTGATTCTCAACCCGGTGATGAGCGCCGACGAATTGATGAAGGCCATCGCCATGGAGTACGGTCTGCCCGTCAATGGACTGGATCGGCTCAACACGCTCGCCGTCATCAACCAGTTCCTGTTGCAGCAAGTCGAGCGCGGCAAGGATACCGTGCTCATCATTGACGAAGCGCAGGACCTGACCGATGAACTGCTCGAGCAGGTGCGCTTGCTTTCCAACCTGGAAACCGACAACCGCAAACTGCTGCAGATCGTCCTCATGGGGCAGCCCGAATTGCGTGATCGCTTGAACAATCCGCGCCTCAAGCAACTCCGCCAGCGCATCACCGTGCGGTATCACTTGCACGCGCTGAACCGGGCCGAGGTGTCGCACTACATCCAACATCGCTTGCAGGTCTCCGGCGCGAACGGCACACCGCGGTTCACGCTCCCCGCCTTGTGGCGGATTTATCGGTACAGCGGCGGCATCCCCCGGCTGGTGAACGCCGTGTGCGACAAAGCCCTGCTGGCTGGCTTCGTGCAGCAGCAAAACGAGATTGGTTATCGCATGATCGGCCGGGCCGTGCGCGAACTGGAGGGAGATGTTCATTCATGAAACCGAAGCTTCCCAAGCGACGATTCTCGCCACGACGGTTTGTCGTTGGAACCCAACCCACCCCGGTCAGAGCCGCCCGCCGCAACCTGTAACCTCAACCCGCGAAGAACGCATGAGCCTCATCAACGATGCCCTGAAGCGCGCCAAAGAAGCGCAGGAAGTCAACCCCACTCCACCGCCGGATTTGCCTTTCCGAGCTGCCGATCCGGCGCCGCAACGCAAGTTCCCTCTGCCAATGGTTCTTTTGTGCGTGGTGGTGGGAGTTTTCCTGATGGGCGGCTTGCTGGTCGCCGTGGCGCTGGTGAAACGAGCCTCCGCCCCACAGATCGTAACTGCCACCCAACTGCCCGCCCCGGTGCAACCATTGCCCGAGAAGGAGGTCAGCCCGGTTTCTGACGGCCCGATGGCTGTGAGTGCGGTTTCAGCCGAAGTGCCTTCTGCCTCCACGCCTGATTCAACGGGCGGTACTGAAGCAACCCCTGACCCGGCGACCGCAACGGTGACCGAGAGCGCGGTCGCCGTGCCCATCGAAGTACCCCAACCTCCCGTGTTGAAACTTCAGGGCATCTTTTACAGTCCGAACCGTCCGTCTGCGATTGTGAACGGCAAGACTGTGTTCCTGGGCAACAGCGTCGGAGAGTTGCGCGTGCTCGCCATCACGCGGGAAACGGTCACGCTGGGCAGCGCCACGCAAACCAACGTGCTGGCCCTGGACGATTGACAGCATTGAGTGACTGCGTTCGGAGGGCGGCCAGCGACGCAGGCAAACTGAAATGGCACCAGCACTCCCCGTTTCATCCGCCTCCTTCCCCGCCCGTTGAGCTTGCTCCGGCCCGGGGCATTTGCCACGTTCTGCGCCCATGATTCTGCGCCAGAAAATGGAAACGTCACCGCTCTTTGCCCGCGTGGCGCCGTTCGCAATCTTCCTCGTGTTGACGTTTTGCCAGGGGCAGTTTGGCGAAGCCTCGCGTTATTGGTTTTACCTGGCCAAAACTGTCGTGGGCGCCTGGTTGATTTGGGAAATGCGTCATGCGGTCCTTGAAATGCGCTGGGCGTTCAGTTGGGAGGCGGTGGTGGTGGGCATGGGGGTGTGCGTCATCTGGGTCGGGCTGGACGAATTCTATCCCAAGTTTGGCAGCGCCGGAACGCCTTGGAATCCTCATCTGCAATTCGGGGACGGTTCTGGACTGGCGTGGCTGTTTGTTGCCGTGCGGATTCTTGGGTCTTCGTTGGTGGTGCCGCCATTGGAGGAGGTCTTTTACCGCTCATTTCTTTACCGCTACATCGCGAAAACGGATTTCATGGCCGTGCCGTTGGGGTGTTTTGCCTGGGTGCCGTTTCTGGTGACGGCGGCGGTCTTTGGCTTCGTCCACCACGAGTGGCTCGCCGGCATCCTGTGCGCGATGGCGTATCAAGGGCTGGTCATTCGCAAGCAACGTCTGGGCGACGCGATGACCGCGCACGCCATCACGAATTTCCTGTTGGGCGTGTGGGTCGTGGGGAAAGGCGATTGGAAGTTTTGGTGAGGAACTCTTCGCCTCAGCCTCCTGCTCTCGATCGCACGCTTGATCGTAATCTGAATCAGCCACTTCCGGAGGTTGCGACCAGGAGCATGAGCACGATTAAGAGCAAGAGCAAGAGCAAGACTGCGAGTTGAGTCACACGTGACAATCGCACTCCAGAGTTCGTTGCCGCCATGCGTTCTGCATGAGGATGAACATTTGCTGATGGTCAACAAGCCCGCCGGCTGGAACACTCACGCCCCTTCACCGTTTGCCGGGGAAGGCATATACGACTGGCTCAAGCATCGCGAGCCGCGCTGGGCCAACCTCGCCATCATTCACCGGCTCGACAAGGAAACCAGTGGCGTGATGGTCTTGGGCAAGACGCCGTTGGCGAATCGCTCGCTCACGGACCAGTTCGCCGCGCGCAGCGTTCGGAAACAATATCTTCTGCTCGCCGATCGCCAACCCCAGCGCCGGGAACTCATCGTGCGAACGAAAATCGCGCGCCGGGGTGAACGCTACGCAAGCTGCGCGCACGGCGAACTGGCGGAAACGCGATTCCGCTTTGTGGCAACCGACGCGGCCGGCCAGCACCTGGTCGAAGCCGAGCCACTGACCGGCCGCACGCATCAGATTCGGGTCCATGCCGCGGAACAAGGGTTTCCCATCATTGGCGATACACTCTATGGCGGCATTGCGTCCGAACGAATCTGCCTGCACGCCCAGCGGCTGAGGTTTCAGCATCCGGCCACCGGAGAGGAACGCGCCTTTGAAGTTCGGGCTGATTTCCGCAACGCTTCGCGGGACGACTTACGAAGTGCGTTTGTTGAACCCGAATTGACGAATGTATTTCGGTTGTGTCACGGCGAGGGAGATGGCCGGCAACTCGCGGGCTGGTATGTAGATCGGCTGGGAGACTTTCTTTTGTCCGCCAAGGAAGGCGATCTGGGAAGCCTGAGTGGCGCACTCGAATGGTGGCGCAATCAGTACGCGTTGCGCGGCGTTTATCAGAAGGAACTGATTCGCAGTGTACGGTTCGCAAGCAGTCAGACAGCGTGTGCCCAGTTGTTCCTGGGGAACGCCGCGCCGGAACGATTCACCGTCCGGGAGAACGGCGTACAGTTCGAGTTGAGCTTCAACGAGGGCTACTCCGTGGGTTTGTTTCTCGATCAACGGGACAATCGGCGGCGGTTGCTAACCGGCCACGTGGCGGCGAATTTTCCGTTGCGCGAATCCGGTCTGCCCACTCCGAACGCCGAGATTCTGAACTGCTTCGCCTACACCTGCGGATTCTCGGTTTGCGCCGCGCTGGCCGGAGCGAAGACCACGAGCCTGGATCTCTCGAAAAAATATCTCGCGTGGGGCAGGCGCAATTTTGCGCTCAACGGCCTCGACCCCGCCGCCCACGATTTCATTTACGGCGACGTCTTCGATTGGCTGAAGCGTCTGGCCAAGAAGCGCCGTGCGTTCGACGTAGTCATCCTTGATCCGCCAACGTTTTCCCAGTCCAAGGAAAGCGGTGTGTTCCGCGTGGAGAAGGATTTTGGCAAACTGGTGCGGCTGGCTCTGGCGGTGCTGAAACCGGGCGGTGTATTGTTTGCCTCATCCAACGCGGCGCACTGGCCGCCAATGGAATTCCTCGCTTCGGTTCGTGAAGCCGTGGCTGGCGCGGGCCGCCGCATCGCGCGGGAACATTACGTGCCGCAACCGCCGGATTTTCCAATTTCACGCGCCGAGCCCGCGCACCTCAAGACGGTATGGATGCGGGTGAACTGAAACCACGTGGGCGGTTGTGCTGATTCAATCCCTGGTCGTCGCCGGCGGCACCAAAGGCGAATGGTAAACGGCAAGTTCGCTGATGGCCGGCACGCCGCGCGCCTGTTCGATGACGAGCCGAACGCGCCGCGCGGTCGTTTCAGGAAACCGCAGCAGGTTGCGAGAGCCGATGACGCTGCCTTCGGCCAGGAGACGCCATTTGTTCGGCTGACCATCCGGCTCGGCTTCCACCCGATACTTTTGTGTGCGCTCACCCAGCCAAAAAGGTTCCCGCAAACTCACGAGATTGAAGGTGCGAGTTGAGCCGAGGTCCACGACCAGTGTACCGGCGGTGGCTCCCCCGGTCGCCGCCCAAAACGTGGCGGAGTCACCATCCACCGCCCGCGCCGGGCGGAAGTCTGCGCCGAATATGTTATCCGGCGGTTCGGTCGCGACTGGCCGGCGTTGTGCAAGATCGTCCTTGAACATTTGATGCACTGCTTCGCCGAACTCGCGCAAGCGGTTCACGTCCGGTTCGGCAAACAGGCCTTCACGGTTGGGCGGCACATTCACCAGCAGCACGCTGTTGCGACCAACCGACTTGAAGTAAAGGTCCAGCAGATGGTTGAGGCTTTTGACTCTGGCATCCTCCTGTTTGTGATAGAACCACCCGGGCCGGATCGAGACATCACACTCGGCAGGATACCAGACGTTGCCTGCGCGGTCCCCGTGGACGTCCTTATTAGCCGGCTGCACACTCGATTCGCCCACGCGGGCGACACCACTCTCGTTCCCCACCCAACGAACATCCGGTCCCATGATGGCAATCACCGCCTTGGGCGCGTGTTGACGGATCGTCGCGTAGTAGCTCGGCCAGTCGTAAACCTGTCGTTTGCCGTTCGGGCCCTCGCCGCAAGCACCGTCAAACCAGACTTCGTCCACCGTGCCGTAGTGGGTCAACAACTCCGTGAGTTGATTCCGAAAGTGTTCGTTGTAGGCCTCCGTGCCGTAACTGGCTTCATGGCGATCCCAAGGTGAAAGATACAATCCAATCTTCATACCTTCGGCGCGGCAAGCCTCGGTGAACTCGCGCACCACGTCGCCCCGGCCATTCCTCCAAGAGGCGTGCTTTACGCTGTGCTCGGTGAATTGGCTCGGCCACAGACAGAATCCGTCGTGATGCTTCGCAGTGAGTATGATCAATTTGAAGCCGCCCGCCTTCGCCGCGCGCACCCATTGGCGGCAGTCGAGCTTCGTGGGATTGAAAAGCTTCGGGTCTTCCTTGCCGTCACCCCATTCGCGGTCGGTAAAGGTGTTGATCCCGAAATGCACGAACATCGTCAATTCGAGTTCTTGCCAGGCGCGCTGCTCCGGTGTGGGGATTGGCTCGACCGCCGGCAACGGAACCCGCTCCGAGCTGGCCGCCAGGACCGCACTGCTGGCACAAACGAAGAGGACGCGCAGCAGAGCCTGACTTTTGAGTTTCATAGATGCCCCTTTATTCCCCAGCAGACTGTTGCCTCAGTGACTTCGTGCTATTGTCGGAAGACGGCTCGTTGCACCCGCCGCAGGTCCACGGTCGTATCGGCGCCGTGTTGCGTCACGGTCGCGTTCAGGACTTGGTCCCGGTTCAGCGCCACCCAACGCCAGTTCTCGGCGTGACCGTCCGCAAAACCGAAGACGCCGGACTTGATATGCCGGGCGGTGGGCGAGTTTTGCCATCCGTTGATTTGCGCCGCCGCGTTCACGGCAAAGTAACCGTCGTCCAGCGTCTCCACACTTTCGTCCAGAAACGTCATGGCCTCGGAGGGAGAGGGATTCTTGACCTGGCTTGTCTTCTTGTATTGCGGGTAAGTCGCCCCCAGGACCCAGGTGGTGTCATTGACGCCGTAGCGGGCGGCATCAGCCGCGTCGGCGCCGCCCATGCGGCCCTGCAGGGAGTAATGGCGCACCTGGCGCATTCCGCGCAACGTTGCGGGGCTGCTCTTGGCAGAGGGACACTGGTAAATGTCCGTGTTGGGATTATAGGGATACAGCAGCCCCGCCCGGATGGCGGTAAGATTGGTGGCGCCGGGCAACGCGGAAACGTTACCCAAGATTCCGTCAATCCACGCACGCCGGTCAACAATCCAGTTGGGCACCATGCGGTCATCGTAGTCAACGGAATACATGATCCAGGACAGCCCAAGCTGCTTCATGTTGCTCACACACGTGATCTGCTGGGCTTTGAGTTTGGATTTGGCCAATGCCGGCAAGAGCATGGACGCCAGAATGGCGATGATGGCGATTACGACCAACAGTTCGATCAGGGTGAAGGCCAGACGGGCATGTTTCGCACGCATCCGGGACCGGCCGGTTTTGGGGGAGGATTTAGCATTCATGCTGGGTAAAGTTTTTACATCGTCTCTATTCAAGCCACGTGGGCTGCCACCGCACGTGTCCTACCCGACTACTACGCGGAACTTCCGGGCGAGTCAATGGGCGCTTTCGCCACCGCACCCACCCTGACTTATCCGGCTTGCAGCACTTTCAACATTTCACGATCCAACTTATGGCCGCGAAAATCTTCGTAGTCCACGTCCGTCCGGCGACTGTCCATTACGCCGAACGAGCCGCGCAGATTCCAAAGCGCCCAACCCCAGCCCGCTTCCTGCCACAGCTCCAGACAATCACGCATCCAGGCCAGCGTGACTTTGTGCGGTGTTCGATTGTGCGCGCCCCATTCGCCAACGTGAACGCCCACGCCCTTCGCCTCCAGCTTCTTCCACGGTTCGATCCGGTCCCGGCGGAGGAACGCCTTGTCGCGCACGCCGCGATCGCCCAAATTCAATGGCCAGGTTGGCTCGGGCCATTGGTCCGAACCTTGCACCCAACTGGCTTGATAATGACTGATCTGCATTGGCTCGTAACCGCGGGTGCTTTGTCCCAATCCCAAGTCCACCAGGCCGTGGACCGGATCGCGCCCCCACTGCAAACCATCGGCGATGATCAGCCGTTGCGGGTCCTCCGTGCGGATCGCTTCCACGAGACGTTTGACCACCCGGACATAATTCGTCTCCGAAACATTTGCCGGTTCGTTTACCAGATCAAAACTCAACTGTTCGTTGGGGATGCCTTTGAATCGCTTGGCGAAATGACCCCAGTGAAACGCGCACGCCTCCAGCGCTTTCTCCTCCGTCCACAAATCGAACGGCTCCTTCGGCGGGTTGACGCAATAACCCGGGGCGCGGTGAAAGTTCAGGTTCACATGCACGTGATGTTGTCGGCCCAGTTCAACCGCCTGGCTGACGTGTTCCAGTTCGGCTTCGCGCAGTTTTAACGGCGCTTCGTGGGTGGCCCAGCAGAGGTACGACATCGGCAGGCGGGCAAAGTCGAATCCCCACTCGGCGATGATTTCGAAATCGCTCGCGCGGAAGGGCGGGTTGCCCTCCGGCCGCGCGGTGAATTTTTCCAGCAGATTGAAGCCACGCCAGCGCGGCAGGCGGCGGGCTGAGGGTGACGGCGTCGCGGCGGGAAGCGGCAACGAGGTGACAGAGGTTAACGTGGCGCCGAGCGCGGTGGTGGCTTTCAGGAATTGGCGTCGGTTCATAATTGGTCCTGTATTTCGAGTTCCCCAGTCCGAGCGGGTGGCAGAATCTTCGCCACTCGTGCCCGGCACACATCATTTTTTCTCCCGGTCCATGGATCGCGTGATCAAACTGACTTTCGGCGCGGCGCGTGTCCGGCGCATCAAGGCGCATAACAATGCCAACGCCACCACCATCAGCCCGACGCCGGCGATCAGGACGTGGGTGCGACTGAATAGAGACTCGGTTGGCGTAACGACGGCGGTTTGCGCGGCCGGCACGTCAACCAAGGCGGGAGAATCCGGTTCGGTCTTGAGCGTGGCCTTCTCCTCAGCGCCTGCAGTGGCAGTTTGCGAAGGGCTGGATTCAACTGTAACCGGCGTCTCGGTTGGAGGTGCAGCCCGGGACGTGGCTGTAATCTCTGTCACTGGAGCGGCTGGCGTCGTCGTCGTTTCGCTCGGCGTGGGCTGGACGGTTTGCGCGGGTTGGACTGGAATTACGGGTGCGGGCCTGTCGTCAGGCGGCGTGACAACCAACGGGGGTGTGGTCGTCGTCGGTTCCGGCGGTGTTGGTCGCGCTTCCGGCGGTTGGTCGGTCTTCACAACTTCAACTGGCTCCGCTGGTGGCGAGTCAGTGACCGGGGCAACGACTGGCTCCGGCAGTTCCACGGTCACCGTGGGCTGGGGCGCGAGCGATTCTGGCTCGGATGGTTGTGTGGGTGGCGGCGTCACAGCAAGCTCGGGCTCGGGCTTTAACTCGGTGATCGGGGGTTGCGCGGTGAAGGCGTTCGTCGGTGGAATGACAATCACAGGCAGGGCCGCCGGTTTTGGTTCCGGTTCGGACGGGCGCGGTTCCGGTGCAGCGACCACTGCTCGGGCCGGAAATTCGGGAAACTCCACCGGCCAGGGTGGCGTGCTTACTTTCCAGCTAACGAATTCGCCGCCCTGCGCTCGCAGGACAGTCACAAACGGCATTCGAAGTCGCCGCTGTTCGGAGACATTCAACCGGTAAGCCGTGTTGATCCCGGCATCGAACGGTGTGCCGTTGAACTTTTCCTCACCATCCGTGATCAGCACCACAGTGATCTTTTCTGAATCCCGAACCACCCGCGCCATCGGGCCCAGAACTTTGTCGAGTTGAGTCTTCCCCTCATAGCGCTGGCGTTGCAGAAACCCGACCACGCTCTTTGCCACCGACTGACGGGATTGCGGGGTCCAGCGTTGCAGCGGGAAATTTCCCGCCTGCAACTGGTCGCTGAAGGTCCACAGCCCGATGGTGTCGCCGGCGCGCAACTCACCGCTCATGCCCGAAGCCACGAGATTGCCCACCAGGTTCTGCAAGTTTTCCGCATTACGCCGCATGGAAAACGAAGTATCCACGATCAACAAATAGCGGCCGGGCGGCTCCGCGCCGGACGCGGCGGCCAGCCCTTCGCCCGCACTCCAACTGATCCCAAGCCCCACAACTCCCGCGAGCGCAACCAGCCAAAACCGACTGACCATCGGGCGAAGGCAGCGGATCGGATCGGGATTCTGAGTGCGATCAAACCTTGCGGGCATGGCGATAGCGGTTGTGTTCCTTGCGATTATAGTGGTTCAAGTCCACGGCAAATTCCGCCAACGAGGACTCGATTTCCCGGATGAAATTCAGACAACTGGAGGCACTGCCACCCAGGCCGATGACGATGTCCCGCTCCGTGTTATCGTCCGTGACCGCGAGCACCTCTCCGTAAGGTTGGAAACGGTGCACCGCGCGCTCAATCATCTCATCCGCCGTCTGGCCGGCTCTTGAGAACAACACTTCCACGTGTCGCGAGCCTTCGCGCTTGGGCTTGCCCGCCGGGGACCCACCTCCGTCAAAGAAAATGCTGATCGGCGTACCGATGGCGTCGTGGTAGCGCGTGAGAATATGAACCAGTTCCTCGCGCGCCGCGGCCGAATGGCGGAGCCGGCCCGGCGCCAGCTCCGGCCAGCTATGGAGCAGACTGTAGCCGTCAACCAATATGCGAACCAACGCCATGGATTCATCGTAAGGCCGCTACCGGGAAATGGAAAACGGAATTTCCGCCTTCCGCCTTCACACCCACGAACTATGACAGCGGTGCGAGCGGGAGGATGCGCGTCTTCAGGATGGCAGGTTCACGTTTGGACTTGCCTCCATGGTTCGCCGCCCAAATGCTCTGGCCATGGACAAACCCGATAAACTCCGTGAATTGTGGCGCATGCAAGACGCCCTCAACAAGCGCATCGGCGTCAACACCGACGGCATGAGCGATGAGGAAAAGACGAAGTGGATTCTCAATTACTGCCGCGCCATGACGCAGGAGATCGCCGAATTGACCGACAGCGTACCCTGGAAGTGGTGGGCCAAGTATCAGAAGTTCGACCAGCAAAACGCGCGAGTCGAAGTCGTGGACTTGTTCCACTTTCTTATCAGCCTGGCCCAGGTGCTGGGCATGAGCGCGGACGACGTGTTCAACTCCTACGTCAAAAAGAACGAAGTTAACTTCAAACGCCAGGAGCACGGCTACGCGGTTAAGGACGAGCACGACTCGAAGCACATTTGACGAGGGTGAACCCGTTACCCGCAGATGTCCTCGGCGGTATGAATGCATTCACGGTCTTGGAAGCGGCGTCAGTGGAGCATCTGGCTGTGGCGCGCGAATTATTCCTGGAATACGCAAACGCCATCGGGGTGGATCTCTGCTTTCAAAGCTTCGATCAGGAACTCGCCACGCTGCCCGGTCGTTACGCACCGCCGACGGGGAGGTTGCGAGTCGCATTCGCCAACTCAATGCCCGCAGGGTGCGTGGCCCTGCGCAAAATCGGGGCGCAGACTTGTGAGATGAAACGTCTTTACGTGCGACCGCCGTTCCGGGACCACGGGCTGGGCCGAGCATTGGCGCAAAGTGTCATTGCGGCTGCCCGGGAGGTTGGTTATGCGCGGATTTGCCTGGACACCCTCGGTTCGATGGCGGCGGCGATGACCCTTTACGAGTCACTCGGCTTCACGCGGATTCCGCCATATTGCGACAATCCCCACCCGGACGCGGTCTTCATGGAACTGAAGCTCGCTTAAAAAACTCTCGGCAAGCGCCCGCAAGCGACTACCATCGGGTCGTGCGCAAGACTGTCTCCTCCCAACCTGCCGGTGCTCCAGCACGAGTGCCAGTGCGATGGCGACCCGAGGTCGAGCGCATCCTCATTACCGACCAGCAAATTGCCACCCGCGTCCGCCGCCTGGCCCGGGCCATCCAGCGCGATTTCCGCGGACGCGAAATGGTCATTGTGTCTTTACTCAACGGCACCGTGATGTTCCTTGCGGATCTGATCCGTTATCTTTCATTGCCGTTGCGGCTGGATTTCATGGGCGTCTCCAGCTACGGCAAGGGCACGGAATCCGGGGACTTGGTATTCACCAAGGAACTGCGGCTGGACGTCCGCGGCCGCGACGTGTTGTTGGTGGACGATATTCTCGACACCGGCAAAACCATGCGGCGGGTTTTGGAGAAGTTATGTTTGCTGGGGCCGCGCCGCATCCGCACCTGCGTGTTGCTCGACAAACCCTCGCGCCGGGTCGAGAAGGTGAAGGCCGATTTTGTTGGCTTTGAGATTCCGGATGTGTTCGTCGTCGGTTACGGACTCGACTACGCGGAAAGATATCGCAACCTCCCATTCGTTGGGGTGTTGAAGCCCGAGATGTATCGGCGGCCGGAAGGCTGAATCCTGAGATTCGGCGGCGCCCGGCTGCCTTTGGTTACTGACTACTCATTCCCATGAAAACAACCTTTGGAATTGCGCTGGCAGTGTTGACGATGCTGGTTTCGGTGGGTCGTGCCGGGGAGTTGCTACCGCAGCGGGTGCTCTATGTCGGCCACCGCGCGGGTGATTTCACTCCCTTGTTGAAGCAGCACTTCGCCAGGGTCGAGGCCATCGCGCGGGAGAACTTCCAGCCCGCCCAAGCCGGTGAGTTTGAGGTGGTGGTCCTGGATTGGCCGCAACGCAACGAAGACGGGCGGGCCAGTTGGGATCAGGGAGTGCCGCTCGGGAAGCGCGACGATTGGCGCAAGCCCACCGTCCTGCTGGGCAGCGCCGGGTTGAATCTGGCGGTGGCGTGGAAACTCAAGGGCGGCTCCGGCTGCACTTGTCTGGCGCCGGTGGCCTATGGCCTCCAGGATCATGAAATCTTCAAATCGCCGATCCCCATAAACACCCGGCGCACCACCACCATTCCGACCGTGAAACAGTTTGCCCCCGAACTGAAGACGGAAACGATAGAGGTGCTGCCCTTGCTGGATGGCATCCAGAATTACGCGCGGGCGGTGGAGGACCATGCTCGCGGCTGGGCCACGCACTACTATGAGTTCGCGGATGTCCCGGACGTCGAGCTGTTTTGCGGCGGCATCAACACCCAGACCCCCCGTTCCGCGGCCTTCTGGCGGCAGGGCAATCTGCTTCACTTTGGCTTCGAACAGTCGCCGGCCCAACTCAACGAAACCGGCCGGGCTATGCTCGTCAACGCCATCGCCTACATCAGCCGCTTTACCGAGGACCGGCCCATTGACATCACGGCCTCCGTTTTCAGCCGGGAGAAGATCGGCATTTCGCGGCGGCGGGCCCGGGGCTATTTCTTCAATGAAAGTTCCCGATTGGATTGGGCCACCAACGCCTATGCGCCCGCCACCCTCGCCACGTTTGACTGGCGCAACCGCGCGGCGGCACAGGCCTGGTTTGAGACCAACGGGGCGTGGCTGCACCCGGGCGCGGGTAATCTTCTCGAAGTGGATGAAACCGCCAGATCGCTGGGGACTAAGTTTGATGATCCCGACTTTATTCCCCGAACCATCCAGGCCTTGCGAAACGACCAGAGCCGCGTGGCGGCGGCGACGTTACTCGCGCGCTACGTGGCCGCCGGGCCGGGCGAGGACGCGACGGCGGCGGGTTGGGAGGAGTGGTGGCGGGCAAATGGCCCTTACGTATTCTATTCTGAACTGGGCGGCTACCAATGGTATGTGGACCCGCTGGCCAAAAAGCGCGGCGTCCCGACGAAGGATTTGCGCGGCCCGGCCCGCGCCGACATGCGGAAATGACCACCGCCAGTTATGGAGATTCAGGTCCATTTTTACTCCTATTTCAAAGACCTGACCGGTTGCGCCCAGGCGCGGGAGTCCATGCCGGACGGCGCCACTTTGGGCGCGCTGCACGATCAATTGACCGGGCGGTTTCCCAAGCTGCAAGCGATGCGGAAATCAACCTTGCTCGCCGTGGGCGTGGATTATCAACCGCGCGAATACGTTTTGCGGGCGGGCGACGAAGTGTCACTCTTTCCACCCGTGCAAGGCGGCTGAGTCCCTGGCAGTGAAATGAACCGAGACCTCACGATCACAACCGCGCCAATTGATGAGGGCGCCTTGCTCTTGCAACGGCGACTGTCCGCAGACATGGGCGCCGTGGTGAATTTCCTCGGCGTGGTCCGCGGCCGCGAGGAAGGCCAGCGCATCCAGGCTATTGAGTACGAAGCTTTCGAGCAGATGGTCCGGCATCAGTTCAATTTGTTGTTCGACGAAATGGAACAGCGCTGGCCGCTGGAATCGGTCCGCCTGATTCATCGCCTCGGAGAGGTGAAGGTTAATGAGCCTTCGCTGTGGGTTGAAGTAGTGGCGCCACACCGAGGCGAGGCGTTTGCGGCGTGCCAATGGCTCATTGACGAGATGAAGCGCGTCGTGCCGATCTGGAAGAAGCCGGTGAGCGCGGAAGGCAATCAGACCTGATTCTCGGTTCCGCAGAGATGAGCCATGGTCAAAAGCTTGATGGAACTGTCTTACACATGAACGTGCTTCAGCTCCTGAGCGATTGGAAACTGACGGGGCCTTCGGAACCAGTGGTGACGTTGTGCCATCAATTGCACCAGCGCGGGCACTCCATCACGCTGGCGTATCGCACGCCGCCTCCCAACGCCACGAAGAGCGTGGCCGCCCTGGCCGCGACGACCGGCATCAGCGCCACCGATCAGTTCCACCTGAACCATCATTTCTCCCTCACGGACAATCCGGTGGACGTGGTCCGGCTCCAGCGCTTCATCCAGCGCCACAAATTTCAGATCATCCACGCGAACCTGTCGCACGATCACATTCTCGGTGGCTTGGCCGCCCGCTGGGCGGGCACCGGCGCGTTGGTGGTGCGCACGGATCATCAGCGCGATTCGTTCCGCCCCACCATCCTCAGCCGGTTTCTGTTGCGCCGGTTGACGGATGGCTTGATTACCTTCTCCGAACAGGCACGCACGAAGTTGATCCGGGATTTTGGCATCGCCGCCCATCGCATCGCACGGGTGAATCCCGCGCTGGACACCACGCGATTTCATCCAGACGCGGGGGATCGCGCGTTCCGCGCCGAACTGGGCTTCACCGATTCGGACGTGGTGGTGGGGATCGTCGCCCGTTTCCAGAAGTATCGGAAGATGGAGACGTTCTTCGAGGCCCTGCGGCTGGTGGTGAAACAAGCGCCCCGGGTCAAGGCGCTGCTGGTCGGGCGCAGCAGTCAGATGGAGGAAACAATCCGCCGCCCGATCCAGGAGATGGGGCTGACGCAGAACGTCGTCGTCGCCGGTTATCTCACCGACCGATACCTTGATGGGCTGGCGAGCATGGACATGTTCGTGTTTATGATTGCCGGCTCGGATGGCACCGCCCGCGCCATGCGCGAGGCCATGGCCATGGGCGTCCCCGTCATCGCGAACAACGTCGGCATGTTGCCGGAGTTCATTGACCACGGGAAAAGCGGTTTGCTGTTCAATGACAACCCCGAAGACCTTGCGGACCGAATTCTGCAACTGGCCGGCGATGAAGTGTTGCGCAGACAAATCGGCGCCACCGCCGCCGCCCGGGCAGCGGAGGATTTTTCGCTGGAACGACAGGTTTCGGATGTCGAGGCGTTCTACCAGCGCCTGATCCAACGCAATAATGCCGGAGTGAGTCAATGATGCGTCCCGCGTCTGACTCAACGCGCCGCACTACTACTGCGACAAACAAATTGCGCAACGTGGTAGGGCGCGTCACTCCGTGCGCGCCGTTCAGCGAGCGGGCGGTGGACTGCGGCGCGCACGGAGTGACGCGCCCTACCGACCCCAACCGCATGTTTCCAAACTTCTGAGTCTTGTACTACATCAGTCCGCAGTCAGCGCGAATCCCGTTGACGCTGCCATTGGCTTCTCCGCATGATGCGTTAATGCGTGCGGCGACCTTTCGTTGCCATGCATTATTTCCAACAATTGAAATTGAAAGATGAAATTGGACAACCTGTATTCTGAACTAACACTCAAGACAAACGCCAAACTTGTCCTCGTCGTGCTCGACGGACTGGGCGATTTGGCCACCCGCGAGCAAGGCTATCTCACGCCGTTGGAAGCCGCGTGGACGCCGAACCTCGACGCACTCAGCAAAGATTCCGCGCAAGGCCGCATGATTCCCGTGGCGCCCGGCATCACCCCCGGCAGCGGTCCGGGACATCTCGGTCTCTTCGGTTACGATCCGCTGGAGTTCCAAGTGGGCCGCGGAGTAATTGAAGCGCTCGGACTCGGCGTGGAATTGCAGCCCGGCGACGTCTGCGCCCGCGCCAACTTCGCCACGCTCAATCCCAAGGGCATCGTCACCGACCGTCGCGCCGGTCGCATTCCCACTGAAACCTGCGAGAAGCTTTGTGCCCTGCTCGCGGCCAAGGTGAAGAAAATTGGCGACACCCGGGTCATCATCAAAGCCGGCAAGGAACACCGCTTCGTGGTCATCTTCCGCGGCAAAGGTCTGGAAGGGCCCTTGACCGATGCCGACCCGAACCGCGAAGGTTTTCCTATTCCGGCGGTGAAGCCACGTGATCCCAAGAACGTGAAGCAGAAGAAGATGGCCAAGTTGATCGGGGAATTCTACAAGGCAGCGCTGCCGGTGATTGCCAGGGAGAAACCGGCCAATGGCTTTCTCATGCGCGGCATCGCCCATCAACCAGCCATACCGCTTTTCGAGGAGCGTTACCGCCTCAAGCCCGCGGCACTCGCAGTCTATCCGATGTACAAGGGACTCTCGCAACTGGTCGGCATGGCCCAGCTCTCGGGCGCCCAGACGCTCAAGGAGCAGTTGGAACGTTACCTGGTGGAATACGACAACTACGGTTTCTTCTTCATTCACTACAAGTACACCGACAAGGCCGGGGAAGATGGAAACTTTGCCGCGAAGATGAAGGCCATTGAAGACTTCGACGCTGCGTTGCCGATCTTGCTGAAGAAGAAACCAGACGTGCTCGCCATCACGGGTGATCACTCGACCCCGTGTGTGGCGAAAGGCCACTCGTGGCATCCGCAACCGGTGTTGCTGCACTCGGCGTTGAGCGGCGCGGACAAACTGGATCGCTTCACGGAAACGGGCGCCAACTGTGGTTCGCTCGGCGTCTTGGAGGCGAAGTTTCTCATCCGAATCATGCAGGCCAACGCGCGTGCGTTCGACAAATTCGGCGCGTGAAGCGATTCGCGTCAGAAAAAAATCGGTGTTGCATGCAAAAAAAGAATTGCAAGCGAACGCTTTTTTCTTCTACAAACGAGCAAGACCGACAAGACATAGCCAATCTGCATGAACCGGATGCGACCAATCCTAAAACAGAACGGAGGTGATACGCATGGCCGCAAAGAAGAAAGCCGCGAAAAAAGGTGGTAAGAAGAAGAAGTAACCACGTAACTAAACCGGGATGGCAAGCTTGGTCCGCGTGACAGGTTTCCCATCCTGGTTTTTTTGTACCGCCAGTTCACTCTCCTGCCAGCATCGCTCTCCGTCCCCGTGTCCCTTGGCCATCCTCCCCGATCAATCTGCTCATTCACCGCGCGGACTCTCAACGAAGTTCTCGTTGACGCTCGTTGCTGGCAAGTTCAGGTTTGGCCTGTCGGGATTGGCTTGCGAAGGCGACACGAGGATGAGCGATGTGGACTTGCCCAAAATGCGGTGAAAGGCTGGCCGACCAGTCTGATGCGTGTTGGAGGTGTGCCGCCAAGCAGGAAGCGGCAATGCCCGCGCCTCGAACACGCCGGCGCTGGGTGTGCGCGTACGTGTTCGGCCTCCTGTTCGAGATTGGGCTGGTGGTTCTGCTGCTCGTTTTGCCCAAGGAAACGTGGCTTTATGTGGCAATCCACAACCTTTGCCTCTACAGCCACTATCCACTGCTCGCTCTCGGAACGTTTGGACTGTTGTTGATTCCCCTGGTGATGCCGTGGCTCTGGGTGGTGAGCTACCGTGCCGTCTGCCGGGCGGCCATGAGTCTCGGCATGTCACGGCGGCAAGGAATCCTCCTTGCCGGCGGACTTGGCTGCATCGCTTTCGTCGCGGTCATCGTGACGGTGGTTGATGGCTTCAACGACACCCCACGGCCGTTTCAACCTTCACCTGAAGTCAAAACCGTCGTCGAGTCGAAGACACTCTTCGCGCTTGATCTACACCGCACGCTCAAGGAGCAACCCGGCAACCTGTTTGTTTCTCCCTACGGTATTTCGACGGCGCTGGGGATGGTCCTGGCGGGTGCGCGCGGGCAAACGGAGCAGGAGATTGCCGCGGCACTCCATCTCAGCCTCGCGCAATCCGACTTCCATCACAACGGCGGCGTGTTGCGCCAGCGCCTGTCGGAATTGCAGCGGCGCGGCCGTATCCGGCTGACAGTCGCCAACTCCATCTGGTGTCAGAAGGGAGATCCTTTCACCGACAGTTTCCTCGCCCTCATGCGCGGGCCTTACCAGGCAACTGCGGAGAGGGTGGATTTTAGGAACGAAACCGAATCGGCGTCTCGCCGGATCAATCAATGGATCCAACGCAACACCGGGAATCTATTCAAGGACGTGATCACACCGGATCAGTTTGACCCGGACACCAGCATCGTGTTGTGCAATGCCATTTATTTCAAAGGCCGCTGGGCTTCACAGTTCAAGCGTGGTGCTACCAAACCGGCGCCGTTTTACGTTACCAAAGAGCAGAGTGTTACCGTGCCGATGATGCATCAAAAGGCGGATTTCAAGATGGCGTATGTGGTCGAGGACGACTTCACCCTGCGATTGTTGGAACTGCCCTATTACGGCCAGGACTTGTCCATGGTCGTGATCCTGCCGGAGGCTGTGGATGGTTTGGGCGAATTGGAGCGTCGGTTGGAGAGCGATAGACTGCGAGCCTGGCTGGCGGAACTGGATCATTCCCCAGTGCGCGAAACGCTCGTCCGGTTGCCGCGCTTCAAGACCTCGAAGAGCCTCGACCTGGTTCCACTGCTCAGAGTGTTAGGCGTCACAACCGCCTTCGATCCGCTTAATGCGGACCTTTCCGGCATAGACGGGATCAACAACCTCTACCTTTCTTCAGCACGACAACAAGCCTTCGTCGAAGTGGACGAAGAAGGAACGAAGGCCGCAGCGGTCACGTTGTTTAAGGGAAAGTCCAAGAGCGCATCCAATCAACTCAACGCAAATCATCCGTTCCTGTTCTTCATCCGCGAAAACTCGACCGGCATCATTTTATTCCTTGGGCGCGTGGTGGACCCCACGCGGTAATCCTGGATTTTGTTAAAGCCCAACCTTTGACTCCGCCGGGCTTCGTCCGCAAGATTAGCGTGGATTAGCGTGGATTAGCGGTTAAAGTCGCGCCGTGGCCAGACTCGTTTTCGACATTGAAACCTCCGCGTTGCCGCTGGAAAACTTCGACGAAGCCCAGCAGGAGTACTTGTTGCGCGAAGCGCTGAAGCTCGAAGACGAGCCGGCCCGGGCCGCGCGCCGCGAAGAAATCCTCCGGCAGTTCAACCTCTGGCCCTTTACCGCGCGGGCGGTCTGTATAGCAATGCTCAACGCCGACACCCTGCGCGGCCAGGTGCTCTTCATCGCCGATGACTACGAGGAGGATGCCGTTGAGGGTGGGCCGGTGGAATTCGTGCCGTGCGCCGATGAACTCGAACTGCTCACGGCCTTTTGGGACGTGGCGAAACATTACGACGAGATTGTGACCTTCAACGGGCGCGGTTTCGATGTGCCCTTCCTCTATTTGCGCTCCGGATTGCTCAACGTGCCCATTACCAAGAAGAACTGGCTGGGTTACCGCTTTGCCACCGAGCCGCATTGTGACTTGGCGGAACAACTGACGTTCTATGGCGTCAGCGGCCGTGACGGCGCGGCCCGACGGTTCAACCTGGACTTCTACTGCAAGGCCTTCGGCATTGATTCACCCAAGAGCCATGGCGTGACCGGCATGGACGTGAACACGTTGATGGCCGAAGGCAAGTATCGCGAGATTGCCGAATACTGCCTCCGCGACGTGCGAGCAACGGTGGAGCTTTACCACATCTGGAAGGAACGGCTGGCGGGGATCAAGTGAAAAGCGATGTGCCACCCGCAATGCCCAGGGAGCGTCCGGTGCTTGTATGTTTTGCGCTCAAAGAGGAGGCGGCCCCATTTCGCAAGCTCGTTGCGGGCCGGCGCGGCGTGGCCGTTCTCCTGACCGGCATCGGCCAGGAGAACGCCCGCGCCGCGGTAGCGGAGTTCCTGGCGCAGCAATCGCCGTCACTGGTTTTGACCTGCGGTTTTGCCGGCGGACTGGATTCGGCATTACCAGTCGGGTCCGTTGTATTTGAAACCAGCCAACTTGAACTCCGGGAACGTTTGTTGAACGCCGAAGCGCTGCCGGTGAAGTTCTTCTGCGCCTCGCGCATCGCCATCACCGCGAAGGAAAAGCGCACACTCCGGAGTTCGACTCATGCCGATGCCGTGGAGATGGAATCGGAAGCCATTCACACGCTGTGCCGCGAGCGCGGCATCCCGTGCGCGACGGTGCGCGCGATCTCCGACACCGCGAATGAAGACCTGCCGCTCGACTTCAATCACCTCGCCCGGCCCGACTTGACGATGGATTATTGCAGGTTGGCGCTGGCCGTGGCCAAAGCCCCCGGGACCATTCCCGCGCTCTTGCGTTTGCAGCGAAACTGCCGCGTCGCTGCCGAACGACTGGCGGAGGTGTTGGTGAAGATCATTGCGTCGCGGTAGTTGCCGGTGGAATGGCCCCCGGTTCGCGAGCTTTCGGTTTTGTCTGCTCACTGTAGCTGATGCAGGCCGCGCCCATCAGGATCAACACCACGCCAATCCATCGGACGCTGGACACCTGCTCGTCCAGAAACCAGATGGCCGCGAGCGTGGCGAAGACAAAGCTCAACCCGGTGAGGGGCCAGAGAAAGCTGATGTCACTCTTGCTCATCAGCAGCAGCAGGCACGCGAAGAACAAGGCTTCAAACAACACGCCCAAGAGAATCTGCCGGTTGGTCAGACCGGCTTTCACCAGCCGGGTGATTTCCGGCACGCTGACGGCCCGCACCTCGCCAATCTGGGTCATGCCTTTTTTGAGCAGAACCACCCCGGCGCTTTCAAACACCAGGCCGATGAGCAATATCAACAGCAGTTTAAACATAATCACAAGTCCTGGTAACGGATCAGTCGAATGTTGAATTGAGCCACGAGCGCCTTTACGCGCGGGCTGACCAAGGCCTCGAATTCCGGCTTAAACTTGTCGAGCGACGGATGGGAGTAAAGCTCGGAATCGCCGGCCGGCAGGCGCGGCAGAAGTCGCAACACGAATTCTTCATTCACCTGCGAATCCTGGAGCAGGCCGAAGACCCGTGACGGGTGACGAATTCCCCGCTGCTGCAAAGCCCGCCGCGCGCGGGCGGAGAGCAGGCCGAAGATCAAGGCATGCGAACCGCGATAAAGCCAGCGGCCGCGACCGAGCCGGAGATTCAGCCGGAACGGATCCCGCGTCAGTCGCAGATGCCGGATGCCGAGTTCGCTTGCCTCCGCCATGAGGAGGTCCAAGACCACCGGGTGGAGGTGCAGGTGCAGATGCCCATTCAGATGATCCAGCGCCAGGCCAGTCGCCCGGAATCTGGTGAACTGTGCCTGGATTTCCGCCCGCAACTGCTCGCGCAGTTCACGCCGGGCAAAGTAGCGCCAGCCCACCGCTGCCGGGTTCTGCCCGAACTCACTCCGTTCATTAACCAGACCAGGAATCTGCGCGGGAGGCAAAGCCGATTTTCCACAGAGCAAGGTTAGGTGCAGACCTACCCCAAGACCGGGATTCGCCCGGGCCAGCGCCACGGCTTCCGCGCACGCCGGTTCGTTCACCATCAAACTGGCCGTGGTGAGGATGCCTTCGCGATACGCGCGGATCACCGCCTCGTTGATGGACTCCGAGCGGCCGAAATCATCCGCGTTGACGATGAGCCGGCAGGCTTCAGGCATGGCGGAACGGAGGCTTCATCTCATGTGGGTGGCGGCGCTGGATCGAAACGTTCCGCCGGAATTCGGCAGGGAGCCCATGATCAAGCCAGGCATCAGCGGTTCCCATAGTTTGGCGCCACAGCCCCCGAAACGAACCGGTACCAAGTGCGCAGGATCAGCAGCAATTTGTGTCCGCGACTCAGCCGCGTCGGTTTGTCGCCAAAGACATGGAACCGGCGGGCTTCGAGCTTGCGCAACAAACGCCAATAGACCGACCCCATCAATTCCGCGGCCACCATGGCGCGGCGGTCTTCGGCGGGCAGGGTTTCGCGCGCCTGGCGATAGAAGCTGCGGGCGCGTTCGGCCATGCTTTCCGCCAGGCGACGAAAGCGCTCGGAGTACTCGTGGCGCAGGATTTCCTCCGGCGGCACGTGGAAACGCGCCAATTCCACCTGGGGCACATAAATGCGGCCCCGCTCGGCATCGGCGCGCACGTCGCGTAAGATGTTGGTGAATTGCAGCGCCTTGCCCAAGTGGATGGCATAATCCCGACAGGCAGCGTTGCGGTACCCAAAAATCTCGATGCTCAACAATCCAACGACCGAGGCCACGCGATAGCAGTAGAGTTCAAGCTGCGGATAGTCCGCGTAACGCTTGATCTCGAGGTCCATTTCGACGCCGTTGAGCAATTCATCGAACAACGCGAACGGCAGCCGATACTGTCGGATTACCGGCTGCAACTCGCGGTTGACAGTCAATTCCGGCGCGCCGCCCTCGCAGGCCCGGCGCACGTCTGTCCGCCAGGCGGCCAGGAGCGCGCGGCGGTGCTCGACGGGCGCGGACTCGTCGTCCGCCACGTCGTCCACTTCCCGACAGAACGCGTAGAGAGCGGACATGCCGTCGCGCTTGGGCTTGGGCAACAGAACGAACGCGAGCGCCAGATTGGAGGCGCTCTTTCGGGTGATCGCCCGGCTGTGCGGCATGGCAATCACGGACGGGAGGGCGGCGGGGCGGAGGGCCCGGGTGAATCGTCGGGGCGAATGGGCGGCAGGCCGCCGGTTTCCGCCAGCGTGGGGTTGCGTGGGCGGTGCTCACGCCGCCGCCGCCGGTGGCGGCGACGCCCATGGGAGTGGCTGCGCTGGCTCGCTTCTGCAATAGCGTTCTCGGCGGACTCTCCTTTGACTCGGGGGGCACGATCGGACGAATGATGATGGTGATGGTGATGACGGTGGTGGTGGCGCCCGCGACGACGACGGCTAATGATCGCCACCCAAGTCAGTGCAACCAGCGCCACGAGGAGCAGAATGCCGATGAAGAGCAGCCGCTCCCTTTGCGTTGGACTCACCGCCGCCAGGCCTGGCCAGGTACTTGAATTCAGGAGATGGAACATAGATTTCATACTTCAGGAACATCTTTGCCTGCGGGGACGCTGCTGGCTTCCGAGTCAGTGGTAGGCGCGAGGTTGAGCCGTTGCATGCGGTAACGCAGGGAGTGACGGGTGATCCGGAGTTGCTCGGCGGTTTTGGTAAGGTTGAAATCGTTTGCCTCCAGCGTGGCGCGGATCAAATCGCGCTCGAAGCCGGCCATGAGTTCGTCCATCGGCGCGTCGCCGGCGACTCTCGGCTGGCCCGCTCTGGGCAATCCTGTCTCCACCTGAAAGTCCGGCAAACTGCCGGGCTGGATTTCCCGGGCGTTCTCGAGGATCAGGGCGCGTTCGATGACGTTGCGCAGTTCCCGCACGTTGCCCGGCCAGTGGTGTAAGGTCAGCTTCTGTTGAGCGCTGCGGGAGATCCCCTGGACGTGTTTGCTCATCGAGCCGGTAAACTGTTGGAGAAAATGCCGGGCCAGCAGGATCACATCGTCACCGCGCTCGCGCAACGGCGGCAGGCGGAACTGGACCACGTTGAGGCGATGAAAAAGGTCTTCGCGGAACTCCCCGGCCGCGATGGCCTGGAGGATGTCGCGGTTGGTGGCGGCAATCAGGCGGACGTTCACCCGCAATTCCTGGGTGCCGCCCACGCGGGTAAACGTGCCATCCTCCAGAAAGCGGAGCAGCTTGGCCTGGAGCGCACGGCTCATGTCCGCGATCTCATCCAGAAAAATCGTGCCGCCGTCGGCTTCCTCGACGCGCCCGGGCTTCAGCTTCAGGGCGCCGGTGAACGCGCCTTTCTCGTGGCCGAACAATTCGCTTTCGAGCAGGTTCTCCGGAATGGCAGCACAATTGATGCGGACGTACGCCGCGTCCCGCCGCCGGCTGAGATTGTGCAGGGCGCCGGCGACCAACTCCTTGCCCGTGCCGCTTTCGCCCAGAATCAACACGCGCGCCTCGGTGGGGGCCACGGTCTGAATCAATTGCCGGAGTTCGCGCATTTTCGCGCACTCGCCCACGATGTGATCGAGTTGAAACGTCTCGGCGGCGTGGGCGCGCAGCCGGGCGTTCTCCTGCATTAGCCGATGGCGTTCCGCGCAGCGCGCGACGGCGTGGAGCAATTCTTCGGGGGCAAACGGTTTGGCCAGATAATCAATCGCGCCGGCCTGAATGGCCTCGACGGCCAGCTTGGGCGTGGCGTAGGCGGTGATCATGAGCACGGGGAGGTCGGGCCATTGGTGGCGAATCCTGCCCAGCAACTCGTAACCGCTCATCCCCCCGAGCCGTGCGTCGGTGATCACCATGAAGCACTCTGACCGCGCCAGCCATTCCAAGCCCGCTTCGGCCGATTCCACCGACCGCACGGAATAGCCCTCATCCCCCAGCATCGTCTCCAAGGAGAGACGCATGTTCTTCTCATCGTCCACGACGAGCACGGGTGGCAGGGAGACGCTCATTGGCCCAGCTTGATCAACATTTTCGCCGGGAAGAGTAGGATGATTCGCGCCCCGTTTCCAAGCTTGGATTCCACGCTCACCCGGCCGCCGTACAACTCGGCATTGTGTTTCACAATCGCCAGGCCGAGGCCCGTTCCGCGCTCTTTGGTCGTGTAGTACGCCTCGAAGATGCGCTCCACTTTTTCCGGGGGTATGCCCGGTCCGGTATCGCTCACCGTCACCTCCACGGAGTAATCCGGCAGACAACGCGCCCCAATGACAACCCGGCCCTGGTTGTTCACGGCATCGCGGGCGTTTAGCAGCAGGTTGGTCACCGCCTCGAAGAAATGCCGGCGCTGCATGAGCAGCGGGGGAAAAGGCCCGTCAAACTGGCGCTCGACCTCCACCTGGGTGGGCACCCCCGGCGGAAAAACCTCCTGGATGGCGCGCTTCAGTTCCTCGACCACATCCAGTTTTTCCAGCCGGCCCTCGGTCAGTTGCGCGTAGCCCATGATCTGGGTGATGATCCGATCCGCCTTGGCGACTTCTTCCTGAACGATTTTGATCGGCAGAAGAGTTTCGGGCCGCAGGTCCTTAAGCGTCTTTTGCAGCGAGAAGGCGACGTTGTTGATGATGGCCAGGGGATTCTTGATTTGATGGGCAAACTCGGCAGCCAAGCGGCCCGCCGCATGAAGTTGGGCGCTACGCGCAATGAATTCCTGCTGCTCCTCCTCCGCGCGTTGTTTCTCCGCCGCCAGCACCTGCACGCCGTAACAGCAAAACGTCAACAGCACGAGCACCGCTAACCGCGGAAGGTAAGGCGTGGCGGGGTATTCGTGGGGCACGGGCGCAACGACCCGCCGGGGGGAAACCGCGCGTTTGAGGTCCTTGGCCAGGTCCTCCTTCAGGGTGGGACTTTCCACGCCCGTCTCCAGATAATGGGTCAACTGCTGGCGCGTCTCCGGTGTCAGTTGTTCCCAGAAGGACTTCGAGAAGGGATTGGCCTGCAACTTCAGCCAGCGGGCCGTAAAGGGCAAATCCTCGATGTCCTCGCCGGTCCCGCGGATTGGACGACGCAACTGGCCCGCAACCTCCGGTTCCTCGTCGCGAACGTTGATCTCCATCAAGCCCGCGACCACAAACAGACCGCTGAGGATGAGGTTCAAGATGATCTGCGGCGTCGCCAGTGGAATACAGATGGCGTGCAACACGATCAACGCGGGGAAAACCCAGTATAGGATGCTCTCGAACCCGCCCGTCAGGATGGTGAGGCCGGCGAGAAACAGACCGTCCACCATGCCGGCCGTGAACACCACCCATTGCACGATGCCTGCGGGAAAGCGGCGCACCACAAAGTAGGATACCGTCAAGGTGAGGGTGAAGAAAATGTAGGCGGTTAGCAAATCCTGCATGGCCTCGAAATACGCCCGATAAGGGGTGGGCACCTCCCCGACCCAGTCCGAGAAATAGAGGTAGTAGAACACCGCCCCAATCACCATGAGTTTGGCCGGCATGACGATGTCGCGTTGCAGGCGAATGACGCGCCGGGCCTGCTCCTGCAACTCGGGGCGCGGGGCCGTGAGCAGCGCGGGCATCCGCTTGAGCCACTGCCATCCACTTCGCTTCATAAATCCGGCCGGTTGATCTGTAACCGTCAGCCCACCATTTCAAGGGCGCGCGTCGCGATCGCCGGCACCGGCCACAACCGGCCCAAACCTTCGTAGCCGCACGAAAGCATTCCGGCTTCGGGCCCGATAAAGTCCACGCCCCGTGATTTGAGGGTGGCGACATTCTGTTGAGTGGCCGGGTGCTGCCACATTTTTCCATTCATGGCCGGAGCCACGAGAACTTTCGCCTGGGGGTTCAAGGCCAGGGCGATGCAGGACAGTGCATCATTCGCCAAGCCATGCGCCATCTTGGCTATGAAATTCGCCGTCGCGGGGGCCACCAGCAGCAGGCCGGCCTCATCCGCCAGCCGGACATGGGCGGGTTTCCAGCCTTCTTCCTCGTCATACAAATCGGTGATCACCGGGTTGCGCGAGAGGGTTTTGAACGGCAACGGCGTAATGAAGCGCTGGGCATCGGCGGTCATGACTACGTGGACGCGGGCGCCTTGTTTGACCAACTGGCTGGCCAGATCCGCCGCCCGATGAGCGGCAATCGAGCCGGTCACCCCCAGAATAATGGTTCTGTTCATCTTAATCCTACTCGTAATCTGAATTTCAATCCCGCGCCAACAGAGATTAAGATCAAGAGTAAGATCACGACCAGGAATTCACTCAAAATTCCGGCGCGACCGACCGGGGGGCCTTCATTTTTTCCGCCTCCACAATTGCCTGCATCCGGCGCAAATCTTCCGTCACACTCTGGCTGACAAGCAGGTAATCGAAGTTCTTCCACTGGGCAATCTCCTGGCGGGCCACGCTCAGACGCTTTTGAATGACGGTCGGAGCATCGGTGCCACGGCGGCGCAGTCGTTCTTCCAACACGACGAGGGAAGGCGGCGTCAGAAACACGGACACCAGGGCGCGCTGCAATTCCGCGTCTTCCTCCGCCCGCAGCCGGATGGCGGCCGCGCCCTGTACGTCAACATTGAGCAGCACGTCCTTGCCAACTCGCAATTTGCCAAGCACCTCGGATTTCAGCGTGCCGTAACTGTGCCCATACACCGTGGCGTGCTCCAGGAAATTGCCGGCTTGCACGCGTTTGAGAAACGAACCTGCATCCAGGAAATAGTAATCCACTCCGTCCTGTTCGCCCGCGCGCGGCGGACGCGTGGTGCAGGTGATGGCGCGGGTCATTTCGGGTCGCGCGGCCAGAAGCTGGTTGCACAGGGTGGTCTTGCCGCCGCCCGACGGCGCGGAAACAATCACCAGCAGGGGAGTGGAAGCCGGATCAGCCATAAGCCGGGGATGCAGCCAAACCACTGCTGGGGAAGAAAAGCGCCGCGCCGGCACAACCCAGCCAGCTCGCGCGTCTCGAATGGCTTCGGCAATTTGGGCGTTGGGTTTCGGCTTTCATTCCACATTCTGCGCTTGCTCGCGAAACCTTTCCAACTCGGCCTTCAACTTCACCACCTCGCGCGAGATGAGGCTATCGTTGGCCTTGGAGCCAATGGTATTGATCTCGCGGTTCATCTCCTGGGCCAGAAAATCGAGGGTCCGGCCGACTGGCTCCTTGGATTTCACGCAATCGGTGAATTGTTTGAAGTGGCTTTGCAGCCGGGTCAGTTCCTCCGAAATATCGGACCGATCAGCGAAGAAAACGACTTCTTTTAGCAACCGTTCATCGTCTGGCGCGGGCGCCGGCAAGCCCGCGTTCCTGATGCGTTCAACGAGTTGCAGGCGATATCGCTCGGCTGATTTCGGCGCCTGCTTTTCGATGCGGGCGGCGCACTGGCGCATCACGGTCACCCGGGCGCTCAAGTCGCGGGCCAGATGCGCGCCTTCGCGCGTGCGCATGGTAACCAGCGCGGCCAGCGCCTGGCTCAACGCCTTCTCCACTGCGGGCCAGAGGGATTCCGTTTCAGCCAGGTCCTCATCGGTTTGGAACACGCCGGGCGCCCGCACCAAATGATCAAGTGTCGCCTCCCCGGCGAGCTTGAGATGTCGGGCCAGCCGGCTGAGTTCATGCGCGTACGCCTTGGCCAACGTGACGTTCAGGTGCATTCGCGCGCCACTGCGACCGGTGCTGGTGTGGAGAGACACGCGCACCGTCAGCCGACCGCGCGCGATGTGGCGGTTGATGAGGTCCCGGATTTGCGCTTCCAGCATCTCCAGTTCCCGCGGGAGATTCAGGGAGATTTCGGCTTGCTTGCGATTCACCGAACTGAGTTCCACGGCAACCTTGAATCCGTCCCGCGCGCAATCACCGCGCCCATAACCCGTCATTGACTTCATGCGCGAACGAATATGGGAAGGACTGCCGAAAAAGTCGAATGTTGAATTCCGGGTTGTTGAATTCCGGGCCAGTCAGCGTGCGAGGATGGCCACGCTTCAGGCCGCTACGGCGGCTTAATTTCGTGTCTCGCCTGTGCCGAACGGGCGCCTGAGCAGGCGGAGACGCAACGCTTCACCGGGAATCAAGTCGCCGGCGGCCGAAAGCTCCACCGTCAGCGGCAGACCGTACTCAAGAACCTGCGTGCTCTGGTTGAAGGCGAAGGCAGTGCTGTTAATCGGCTCAAGCTGCTTGCCCACGGCCACCACCGTAGCCTCGAAGGCCGAGTAGCCGAGGCGCAACCGCCGCACTTCAACGCGATCGCCCACCTGCGGACGCGCTGCAATCGGCTGGCGCACCCAGGCGACAATGCGCTCCGATTTCTCGGCGCTGATCACCAGAATCGGCTCCCCGGCAGCCACCTTCTCACCAGATAAACGGTAAATGGCGCTGACAAAGCCGTTGATCGGCGAACGCAACACCACCGGTTTTTGGAGGGCCTCCAGGTGCGTCCGGTGGGCATGGATGGCCTGTTCCACGGTGCTGTCCGCGGAAGTCAACTCCGCAGCGCCCGCGGCGCGCAGACGATCCGTGCCTTGCTTGAGTTCGGCCACGGTCTTCTCCCGGGCGGCCACTTCGGCGCGCAGGGCATCGCGGTCGCGTAGCGCCACATCGTAGCCCACCTGATTACCCAGGCTGCCGCGCGCGAGGATCTGCTTTTCCAAAAGCTCCTTGGCGCGCTCCAATTCCGCTTCCGCCTGCTGAAGGTTGATCTGCGCCAGTTCGAGGTTGAATTGTTCCAGCAGGTATTCCGATTGAAGCTGGCTGAAGGAATCAAGGTTGCGGGTTTGATCCAGCTTGATGCGCGCCTGCAGGAGCCGCACGTCCGCTTCCGCGGCCGCGACCTCGGCTTGGATTTGATCTTCGTCCATGACCCGGAGGACGACCAACTCCTGGCCGTTGGTCACGGCCTGCAAACGGTCCACTTTGAGTTCCTCCAGCGTTCCCGGGAGGATGCTAATGATATTGGCCCGCACGGCCTCGGCCTCACCCACGATGGTGGCGGGTTGCACGTAGCGCATCCACATCCAGGCAATCACGGCCACAAGGGCCGCGAAGGTTAACACCGGCAGGTACGCGATGCGGAATTCACGCCACCTTTGCGGGAGGGGAATGGGAATGGGATTCAGGTTCTTTTCGGCCATTTCAAACCTCGGATTCATCCTCTGCCAGGATGGAACTAACGTGCGAGACACCGTTCAAGGCGCGCACTTCCGTGAGCAGATCGTTTACCCGGGCCGGATCGCGCAATAGTAACCAGTAGGAGAGATCTGCTCCGACTTCCTTCTCCTGTCCGGCACGCTGGCTTGCGCGCCGGCTGCGGCGCGCATGGCGATTGAGCAAGTGATCCACTTCCTGGAGTTCCGCCAGCGGCCGGGCCCAGCGCAGCTTGAGAATGATGTCGTACCGGTGGCGGGTGCCAAACGACGTGATCCACAAGTAAAGTAGCGCCACCACCATCACCGCCAGCCCGCCAATCGCGGTGGAGAATTTCTGGGTGCCAGTGGCCATGCCCAGGGCCAGCACGAGCAGGATGTACGTGGTGTCGAGCGTGTCGCGCAGCATGTTGCGAAAGCGGACGATGGCGAAGACGGCCATCATCCCGAAGGCGGTAATGATGTTGTTGGCCAACACATGCATTACCAGCGCCACAATCACCGGCATGACGGCCAGCGATTTGACGAAGGAACGCGAGTAGGAGAGGCCGGAGTGCGTCACCATGTAAACCCAAGCCAGCACATGGCCCCCGGCCAGCGCCAGCAGCAGGCCAAGGATCAACGCTGGAAAATCCGTGGGCGCGCTTCCGACATCACCGCTAAACAATCGGTCATCCATACCTTGTCGTGATAACTCTTACTTAAAAAGCGAGGGTTTTCTAGCAGAATTTTAACAGGTCAGCCAGCCTTTCCGACCGGCCGCGTGGTGACTGAACCTCGCCGCGCTCCTCCATCAGGGCCACGCTGCCGCAATACTTCGGGACGCCGGTGGAAACCAAATTGAAATGCTGGACGATTTCATTGAACCAATGAGGGAAGCGGTCGGTGAACTTTAGTTCCAATATCTGCTGGTCGTTGAAAGGGTAGATGGGCTCGGACATCTCCGTGCTGAACACGGGCTCGGTCTGCACCTCAGCCCGCACCAAACGGTCCACGGTGAGGCGTACGGAATTGTTGTCTGGCCGGGTCCAGGCCTCCCGCGAATAGGCGACATGCGCGACCGGCCGCGCGTGCAGTTGGTGCATCAAGCGGCAGAAACGCTCCAGCGCCACGAGATGGCGCGGTTGATCCACCACCAGATGCTCCGGGCCGGGCCATTGTCCGTCCAGCAACGCCGCCCCGCTGGCGCGATGCACAATCGCCCGTTGCTTGAGAATGCACTCGCCTTCGCGGCGCTTCAGTTCGAAGAACAAGGGTGAGTCAGGATCGTCGTTGTAATAGCGCACGCGCAATTTGAAGCGCCGCTTCTCGCATTGCACGAACGCCCAGTACGTGGCCAGCGCCTCCGAATCCAGATACAGGCTGTGGACCGGATAGGCATAATCCGGTCGTGTGGCACTGTGCTCGTCCGGCTCCAGGTAGGCACTGGCGAACGAACGCACTTCGAGGGCTTGCTCGGGCGTGATGAAGTACTTACGCTCAAAGCGTTGCGCCTGCATCTGATCTGACGTCATAATCGAGAAACTTTCAGGCAAAATCACAGCTTTCGGTGTGCCATCTCCCCAGCCTCGCGGGCGACAAAGCCCCCCCAAAAATCCACCTGCCTGATTGCAGTCCACCGAGCCGGGGTTCATCGTGACTTTGAAGCCATTCGCGCGACCGTATCCCGTCACGGGTGTTGAACCGCCCACCAATATGCGTCAAGACCGCGCCACGCGCGATATTTTTTTACGGCACCTGTGCTGTGCCACGTTCCTCTGGCGTGCGCCAACGCCACCAGCCCGCTAACGCACTGCCGATCACCGAATGAAATGTTGCTGAAAGGGCACACACCAGCGCCGCCTCGGGCAGATGGGGAAAATGCTTTCTTGCCAGCGCGGCACCCAAGCCGGAGTTTTGCATCCCCACCTCAATGGAAACCGTCCGACAGTTGATGCGGTCAAGGCGTAACAACCACGCAACCATGTAACCGAGGCAGAACCCGCCGGTGTGCAAAGCCAATACGGCCAGCAAAACTACCCAGCCCGAACGTTTCAATTGTTCCGCACTGCTCCCGATGATGCTGGCGCAGATCAGCGTGATCGCCAGCACGGATACCAGGGGAGAAACGGGCAGAATGAGTTTCACGAAGCGCGGCGCAAGGTGATGCAGCGCCACTCCAACTGTCAATGGCACGAGGACAATTTTGACGGTGCTCAGGAACAATCCCCAGGCATCCACCGGCACATAGGTCCCCGCCAACCACTTCGTCAACAGGGGCGTCATCACAATGGCTCCAAAAGTCGAGGCCATCGTCATCAAAACGGAGAGCGCCAAATTTCCCCGGGCCAGAAAAGTCACCACGTTTGAGGCGGTGCCACCCGGACAGCAAGCCACGAGGATCAAGCCCACTGCCAATGCCGGCTCGAGCCGAAGCAAGCGCGCAATGGTCCATCCCAGGAACGGCATGATGAAATACTGGGCGGCGAATCCCACCGCCACGGCCCGGGGAAGTTTCAAGACGGACCGAAAATCCTCCACGCTCAAGGTGAGCCCCATGCCCAGCATGATCACCGCCAGTCCCCAAGTAATTAAGTCGCCGCTGAACCACGTGAACCAAACCGGATTCACCAACGCCAGCGCGCCGCCCAGCAACACCCAAACGGGAAAGAGATTGGTCAGCAGCGACAGCAGGCGATTCATGGGCGGAGGTTTATAGACCGGATGGGGCTGGTGGGGCAATCCGGGATTGCATCCGCACAACTTGCCCAACACCGATGTCAGTTCCTTCTTGCCGCTGGGTTTCCGCCCCCCTTAGCCTGTGGCAGCATAGGAAGAAACCGTATGGACCAGACAAACCAACGAATGTCGCGCACTCTCTGGGTGGGCGTCGGACTGCTCATTGTCATCCTCGCCGTGGCCTTCGTGATGTCGCGCGTGCCCCCCGCGCGCGGACCCGCCGGCGCCGCGCCCGTGATGGGGCAGGTGGCCGACTTCACGTTGACCAATCAGAACGGACAGGTCGTGACGCTGACGGACCTGAAAGGCTCCGTCTGGGTGGCGGACATCATTTTCACGCGTTGCGCCGGACCGTGTCCACGGATGACCCAACAAATGAAACTTCTGCAAGCTGCGTTGCCGCCCACCAGCAAGGCTCGTTTGGTAACGCTTACCACCGATCCGGACTACGATACCCCGGAAGTCCTGAATTCCTACGCACAGCATTTTGAGGCTGACCCGGAGCGTTGGATGTTTCTGACCGGGACGAAGAAAGAAATCGCTGCGCTGGCCATTGACAGTCTCAAGCTCACCGCCATCGAGAAAAGCCCCGAAGACCGCGAAGACCCAGCGGACTTGTTCATCCACGCGACGATCATGGTGGTGGTGGACAAGGCGGGCCGGTTGCGTGGCATCTTCGAGACGGAAGGCGAAGGGGTTGATGCGGCGCGGGAACGACGTGAACTCCTGGCGCTGGTGGCGCAATTGGAGCGCGAGCGATGAGCCTCACGGACCTGCCCGCAATCAATGCCTGCTTGAATGGATTAAGCACCCTCCTGCTCATCGCCGGGTTTGTGTTCATAAAACGGGGCCACCGCGAAGCCCACAAGAAGTGCATGTTAACGGCGTTTGTTTCATCGTGCGTGTTCCTGATTGGCTACGTGGTCCACAAGGTTCTGGTGGTGAAAGGCGTCAACACCCCGTTCGTCGGCCCGGAAGGGCTCCAGCCGTTTTACCTGATGATGCTGGCCTCGCATGTGTTGCTGGCCATGCTGATTGTGCCGCTGGCGTTGACGACCATCGGTCTGGGCCTGGCGGGAAAGTTTGAGACCCACAAAAAGGTGGCGCGCTGGACCTGGCCCATCTGGATGTATGTCTCCGTGACGGGCGTAATTATTTACCTGCTGCTGTACCAAATCTATCCGCACCGGTAGCGGCGTGACGTTCCGGTGATGGATTACCGGCATCGCTTCCTCGAACCGCGGAGGACAAACGGCGGCGTAAAGGACCAACCTTGGCGTCTTGAATTACCATTGGTCTTGGGGTGTTTCTCAGGATTTATGCGTGAATTCTCTCGACAATTCTCGTGGTGCGTGGGAAAAACGTGGCTCGTTTCTAACCCGAGTTAACCATGAAGACGCCTCTTCGTTCATCCCTGCTGGTTTCCTTTCTGTCGGCAACGGTGACATGCGGGTTCCTCGCCGACACAAAGTGCTTCGCTGACAGCACCAACTGTGTCATGGCGCCCGCCGGCCTCGTGAGTTGGTGGCGGGCCGAAGGGAACACTCAGGATGCGACTGGCGCGAATCCTGGCGCATTGGCCGGCAACACTACCGTTGGCACAGGCCGGGTGGGCCAAGCGTTCGTTTTCGACGGCAACAACGACGCGGTGAACCTGGGCAACCCAACGAATCTGCACCTGCAGAACTTCACCCTCGAGGCCTGGGTCAAACGGGCGAGCGCCACTGTCACCTCCCAAAGTTCTCCCACGTTCGGAAATCTTTTTGCCCACGGTTGGGGTGGTTACGCCCTTGGAATTGAAAGCAACGGACGGCTGTATCTCGGCCGGGTGGGACTCAGCAGCGTCGGGATAGACAGCGCGGTCACCGACACCAACTGGCACCATCTGGCGGTAACCAAGCAGGGAAGCAGTGTGGTGTTTTTTGTTGATGGCAGCGCCTACTCGGCGCCGGCTTACGACACCGTTTTCACGTTTGCCAGTTCATTCGCCATTGGCGCGCAAGGGGACGATCTCGCAGCGAGCTTCTATGGCGCGATTGATGAAATGTCCGTGTATGACCGCGCGCTCACCGCCGGCGAGTTGCAGGCGATTTACCAGGCCGAAGCCCACGGCAAATGTGCCGGCCCACCCGTAATCCTGGAGTCGCCCGCCCATCAGACCGTTGCCGCGGGTGGCAACGCCAGTTTCACCGTGATCGCAGTGGGCACGCCGCCCCTAGCCTATCAGTGGCGATTCAACGAAACCAATTTATTGAGCGTGAATGATCCGACACTCACGCTCACCAATGTTCAGCCCGCCAACACGGGCCACTACTCCGTGGTGGTCACCAATCTCTACGGCGCGACGACCAGTGCCGTGGCGGTGCTGACGCTGCCAGAGCCGCCATGTGCAACTTCACCCGCAGGATTGGTCAGTTGGTGGCGGGCGGAAGGCAACGTCGTGGACGCGGAAGATGGCAATGCCGGTGTGTTGGTCGGCAATGCCACTTACGGATCGGGCCGGGTTGGCCAGGCTTTCGTGTTTGATGGCAACGGCGATGCCGCGATCCTGGGCAATCCGACCAACCTCCAACTTCAGGACTTCACCATTGAAACTTGGATCAAGCGGGCCACTGCGGCTTATGTATCATCTGGCCCTGGCGTTGACGCATTGTTTTTGGGATATGGTCCTGGAGGCTACGGCTTTGGCTTGGATCGTGTCAGCGGGCGGCCGCTGTTAAGCAGAATCGCAGTGGATGCCCTGACTGCCGACGTCAGCATTTCCGATACGAACTGGCATCACCTGGCGATGACAAAGTCCGGGACCACTGTGGTCTTTTACGTGGATGGCGTCCCTTACTCTACCCCGCCATATTACTCCGTTTTCACGTTCAATACGTCCGTGGCCATCGGAGCAACCGGGGAAGGTTTTGGCAACAGTTTCTTCGGCTCCATTGATGAACTCGCAGTTTACAACCGCGCGCTTTCGACTGCCGAAATACAAGCCATCTACAACGCTGGTGAAGTCGGCAAATGTACCGCGCCTGCCGCTCCGACGATTGCTGTCCAGCCCACCAATCAGACCGCCGTTGTTGGCGTGAACGTAACGTTCAGCGTCAGGGCCACCGGCACGCTCCCGCTGACTTATCAGTGGCGATTCAATGAAACCAACCTCGTCGGACTGAATGATGCGAAGCTGACCCTTCCGGATATTCAGTTTTCCCACGCCGGGAGTTATTCAGTGGTGATTACGAATTTGTACGGGGCCGCAACCAGCGCGGTGGCCGTGCTCGCCGTGGTGCCCGCGCCAGCGTGTGTTACGCCACCTGCTGGTTTGGTCAGTTGGTGGCGGGCGGAAGGAAATGGCTTGGACGCGAGTAGCAGCAACACCGGAGTTCTGATCGGTAACGCTGGCTATGGCCCGGGCAAGGTTGGCCAGGCTTTTGTCTTCGATGGGAATGGTGACGCCTTGGTGCTCGGCAATGCTCCTAATCTGCAACTCCAGGATTTCACCATCGAAACCTGGATCAAGCGGGCTACCACGGCATATGTGTCCTCCGGGCCAGGCGTTGACGCATTGTTTCTGGGATATGGTCCGGGAGGCTACGGGTTTGGCTTGGATCGCGTCAGCGGGCGACCACTGCTCAGCAGGATCACAGTTGATTCTCTGACTGCCGATGTCAGCATCTCGGATACAAACTGGCATCACTTGGCCATGACGAAGTCTGGAACGACGGTGGTCTTTTACGTGGACGGCGTCCCTTACAGTACGCCGCCGTACTCCTCAGTCTTCACGTTCACGACCTCCGTGGCTGTTGGCGCCACGGGCGAAGGTTATGGCAACAGCTTCTTTGGTTCCATAGATGATTTGTCTGTTTACAACCGCGCGCTCACTGCCGACGAAATCCAGGCTCTGTACAACGCCAGCAGCGCGGGAAAGTGCGTGGTGCCAATTCCACCCACCCTCTCGGCTCACCCTCGGAGCGTCAACGTCCTGGCTGGCGCGAATACTACGCTGAACGTCGTTGCTGCCGGCTCGCCGCCGCTGGAGTACCAATGGCGTTTCAACGGTACCAATTTGGCCGGTGCGACCAATGCCTCGCTCACGCTGAACAACGTTCAGGTCAGTCACGGAGGGAACTATTCCGTGCAGGTCACCAACATCGCTGGATCAGTCATTAGCAGCGAAGCGACGCTCACCGTCACCCTGCCCACCCCGCTTATTCGCGCGTGGGGCACGAACGCCATGGCCGGCACACCCGTGACCGTCCCCATTACGCTGGCCGCCAACGGCAACGAGAACACGCTGGGTTTGAGCCTGAACTTCAACACGCAGCGAGTTACATTCGCCAGTGTCAGTTGGGGCGAAAGTGTGTCCGGCGCCAGCGTGCTCTTAAACACGAGCCAGATCGGATTGGGACGGCTTGGCCTGGCGGTGTTGTTTCCGCCCGGCATGGCCTTTCCGGTGGGAACGCAAGTGGTGGCTCGCGTTCACTTCGACTCCTTCCTTTGGGCGGGGCCCGCCCCGGTCAACGCCGCCTTCAGCTTCGGTGACCTGCCGGTGCCACGGGAATTGTATAACGATCAACTGCAGGCACTCCCGGTCAATTATCAGAACGGCACGGTTACGCTCACCCCCACGGTCTTTGAGGGTGACGTGTTTCCGCGGCCCAGCGGCAACCAAGCCGTCACTTTCGCAGATTCGGTACAGGCGGCGCGTTTTGCCGCCCGGCTCGACATTGCCGCCGCTGGCCCCGAATTCCAGCGGGCTGACACCGCGCCGCGCGCGACGCTGGGTGATGGCCAAATCAAAGTCACCGATTGGGTCCAGGTCGGACGTTATGTGGCGGGGCTTGATCCGGTGGTCGCCATTGGTGGTCCAACCATTGAGAGCGCGCCCACTGGTAACAGCGTGCCCGGCAGCCGCCAGGTCCGCATCAGCAGCACGAACTTGCTCCAAGGCGAGAGTGCGGCCGTCATCGTCGAGCTTGAAGCCCAAGGTGATGAAAACGCGCTGGGCATTACTCTCAGTCTCGATCCTGCGGCGCTGACCATCAACAGTGTGAACCCGGGCAGCGGCCTGGGCGGCGCCAGCCTGACGGTGAACCCCAATCAATCGGGCTTGGGACGGCTCGGCTTGGTGCTGGCGTTGCCAACCGGCCAAAGTTTTGGGGCTGGTGCGAAGCAACTTGTGGAACTCAGCTTGAGGGCGGCGGCCGGCGCAAACGGAGCTTTTCCCATCACCCTGACCGATCAGTTGGCTACCCGCTGCGTTTCCGATGCGCTGGCGGAGGAACTGCCCGCCGAGTACCTCGGCGGCACGGTCACAATCAATCCGCTTCACCCGGCCCCAACCCTCGCCATCGGCCAGTCGGGCACTAATATCGTGCTGTCTTGGCCGTTGTGGGCCTGGGATTTTTCACTGCAAACCCTGGCGATCAACGACAGTTGGACGGACGACTGGACCAACGCGCCGGCCCAGTGGCAGACGAATGGGTCTGTGATTTCCTTGACGCTACCCATCGCGCCCGAAGCGAGATTCTTCCGGCTGTTCCATCCGTGACCGGGACGTGACCCCGGTCCCGAACTTGTCAGGCGGTGGAGAATCGGCGACAACAGACGCATGTCATCCGTTGTCAACGTTGCCATTCACGCCAGCCAGTTCCCCGACGCCGTGCGGCGCGATTTGCTAACATCGCTGCGCACGCGGCGGGTGAACCACAAATTCCATTACGACAGCGTCAAGCAAACCCAGAAGTGGTTGCGCTTGCACCAGGCTTACTCGCCTTCCCGCACGGACGCTGGCTGTCTGGCCGCGTATGAACAGGGCTTTGCTTCGGCGCTGACTGGACTCGCCGCCGCCCGCGTGCATGTGATTGGTCTGGGTTGCGGTGGCGGCCAGAAGGACACGCGTCTGCTTCGCCAACTAACGAGTCTCGGAAAGGAAACTTGTTACACCCCGTGTGACGTGAGCACGGCGATGGTGCTGGTGGCACGGCAGGCGGCGCTTGCGGTGCTGCCGCCGGAGAAAATTTTCCCGCTCGTCTGTGATCTGGCTTCAGCGGATGACCTGCCGGGCGTCCTGAAACAGCATGGCCCGCAAGATGCCGCGCGTCTCATCACCTTCTTCGGCATGATTCCAAATTTCGAACCGCGTTCCATCCTGTCCAAACTTGCGGCTCTGATCCGTCCGGGAGACGGACTGCTTTTCAGCGCCAACCTGGCGCCGGGTGCGGACTACGCCGCTGGGGTTCAACAAATCCTGCCGCAATACGATAATCCGCTCACGCACGACTGGCTGTTGACCTTGCTGTGTGATCTCGGTGTTTCGCCCACCGCCGGGGAATTGCGCTTTGGGGTGGAAGCTGATCCCGTGGGCAGTGGCCTCAAACGTGTGGTCGGCCATTTTCATTTCGGCGCGGCCACCGAAATCCAAATCGAGGATGAACCGATCGCCTTTCGTGCGGGCGAAACGCTGCGGTTGTTCTTCTCCTATCGTTATACGCCGCAGTTCGTGAATCGTCTGTTGGGAGAACAGGGTCTTGAAGTGCGGCAACAGTGGCTCACGGATTCGCAGGAGGAAGGGGTGTTCCTCTGCCGCCGGGTGTGACCGAACGACCACCGCTCGTCTTCAGAAGGCTTGCAGCGTGTTCAGCACCGCCTTCACGCGCGGCACTTCGTGGGTGCGGAACAAGTCAGTCTTGCCCAGGGCCGCCAGCACACTGAAAAACGGTTCGGCACCGCGCACTTCCTCGCCAAAAAACTCGAACGCGTGCGGCAGCGCATGGCAAACAGGAAAGCCCAGCGTGCGCAGACGAAAGCTGTTGAGGAACACGTTCATCTGATGCCGCACGCGCACGGCGCTGTCCTGCAGGTTGCGGTAATAGAATCCCAAGCCCGGGTCTAGAAAAATGCTATGCACGCCGTGCCGTTGGGCGAGTTCAATCTGCCGCTGGAAGTAGTCGTGCATCATGGGGACCGGGTCGGCGCTCAAATCGAAATCCCCAACTTCGCGCACGTTCGGTCCCTGCACATAGCAGATGATGACCGCCGCCTCATGCGCCGCCACCAGGTGAAAGAGTTCCTCGCTGCGATCGGTGCCCGTGAGATTCAGGATATTCGCACCCGCTTCCAGACACGCGCGCGTCACCGCCGGTTGGTAGGTTTCCACGGAGATCAAGGCGCCCGCGGCGCGCAACTCCTTGATGACGGGCAGCAGCCGGCTGTTTTGCCCCGCGTCATCCACGCGCGCGGCGTGAGCCAGCGTGGACTCCGCGCCGACGTCCAGAATGTCCGCCCCCTGCGCGCACAGCACGCGCCCCCGCCGGATCGCGGCTTCCGCAGTCAGGCAAACACTCTCGCGATACCAGGAATCCGCCGAGAGATTGATCACGCCCATGATGGCGGGGCGGGAATTGAACGCGAACGGGCGGCCGCCGAGGGAGAATTCCCGCACTTGGGCCGCCGCCGCGGCACGATGAGCCTCCAGCAAGCCGGCGAGTTGTTCCAGGTTCAACATGCCGTTGAGTTCAACCACCCAGAGCCGTCGGGTCGGTCACGTCGCCCTTGTTGAAATCAACGTAATCCTCGGTGAGGTCGGCGGCATACATCACGGCGCTGGCTTTACCGAGGTTCAAGTGAATGTGCAAATCAAATTCCTTCGGTGCGACGGCCGCACAGAGTTGTTTGAAAGTGGCTGGGGTCGGTTGTCCACGCTTTAGACTCCACAGGATCCGTTTGCTACCCGGCGCACTGTAGCCGAGGTCCACCTTGTCTTCGACCACCGTCGCCGGGCTGTAACCGAGCGCATCCAGAATGCGGCCCCAATTCGGGTCGCCCCCGTGCCAACTGGTCTTCACCAGTGCGCTGTTCGCGACCGCCCGCGCGGCCGCATCAGCCTCGGCCACGGTTTTCGCGCCGTTGACCCGTACCGTTACGATCCGATGCACGCCTTCGCCGTCGCGCACGATCATCTTCGCCAGTTCAAGGCACGCATGATTTAGTGCCGATTGAAAAACTGTGCTGTGGGCGCCCGGTCCCTGTAGTTTCAAATTGTCCGCCAGTCCATTGGCTAGCACGAGCACGGTGTCGTTGGTGCTCATATCGCCGTCCACGGTGATGCGATTGAAACTCTGGGCGACAGCTTCGCGGAGGCAGGCCTGGAGGGTTCGGGCTTCGATGGCGGCGTCCGTCGTGAGGAAGCACAGCATGGTGGCGTGAAGCGGAAGCGCCGCGGGGCGCTTGCCGGTGGCACTCATGCCGGGTTGGATCATTCCGGCTCCCTTGCAGATGCCGCCAATGCGGACGCGCTTGCCCCGGAGCTTGAATTCCACCGCGACTTGTTTCGGGCGCGTGTCACTGGTCAGGATGGCTTCTGCCGCCTGGGCCGCGCTTTCAGGAGAATCATCAAGCAACGCCACCGCCTCGCCGATGCCGGACCAGATGTTCTCCATCGGCATCGTCACCCCGATGCGCCCGGTGGAGCCGACCAGGACGTGACCGGCAGGCATGCGGAGCAACTTCGCGGCCAGCGCCGTCATTTCGCGCGCATCCTGCATCCCCTGCCGGCCGGTGCAGGCGTTCGCATTGCCCGAGTTGACCACGATCGCCTGCGCCAGGCCCTGTTTGACACGCTCAACACAAACCTTCACCGGCGCGGCACAAACTTGATTCGTGGTGAACATGCCGGCAACCGTGGCGGGCACCTCGGAAACAATCAAGGCCAGATCACGCTTGGCGCCTTTTTGCGAACCTTTGCCGGTGCCGAGACGTTTGATGTCGCAGAAAACCCCGCTGGCCAGAAAACCTTTGGGCGCGACGACCGAACCGGAGATGTGTTTGATGGTTGATTTCATCCGTTTGCCAATTGGATTGTGTCACTTATTGCCGGCGGTTGAAACTGTTTTGCGTCGGTTGCTCAAGCTTCGCGTTTCCCCGGCCGGACCTTCGCCTGGAAGAGCCTCGGATTTGGCGAGCCAATGACTCGCCCAATGGATCATACGAGGCCCGCGGTTTCCGAGAATCCGCCGATCAAGTTCATGCTCTGGACCGCTTGACCGCTCGCGCCTTTCACGAGATTGTCCTCCGCGCTGAAGACGAGCAACCGTCCCGTGCGCGGATCAAGCCGCCAGGCGATTTCGATTACGTTCGTCCCGCAGACATTCTTCGTGTCCGGCAGGGCTTTACCTTCGAGCAAACGCACGAAAGGTTCATTGGCGTAGGCCGCCCGGTAACAGTTGCCAATCTTTTCACCGAGGGCCGCAACGCTGGCGGCCTCTTTGAAATGCTCGACCGGCGCCAGGTAAAGCGTCGTGAGGATGCCGCGATTGACTGGAATCAGGTGCGGGGTGAACTGGATGGTCACGCTGGCCCCGGCGGCAACCGAGAGTTCCTGTTCGATCTCCGAAAGATGCCGGTGTTTGGGCACGCCGTAAGCCCGGGCGCTTTCGTTACATTCCACGAACAGATAATCGAGTTCGGCTTTGCGCCCGGCCCCGCTCACGCCGCTGAGGGAATCGGCGATGATGCCGTCGGATTTGATCAAGCCCGCCCGGAGCAGAGGAATCACCGGCAACAGGATGCTGGTGGGGTAGCAACCCGGCGAGGCGACGAGCGTGGCTGACTGGATTTCGGCGCGATAGATTTCCGGCAGGCCGTAAACCGCCTTGGGGAGCAATTCGGGCGCGGGATGTTCGTGGGCGTAGAACTCCTGGTAAATCACCGGATTGCGGACCCGAAAATCCGCACTGAGGTCAATCACCACGCAACCTTGGTGGAGCAGCGGCGCGGCATATTCGGCGGCGACACCATGCGGCAGTGCCAGGAAGACGAGGTCTGCTTGTTTGGCGAGCAATTCCGGATTCGGCTCGCTGAAGCGGAGAGTCCTGGCGGCGGGGCGATGGGCGAAACGCGGGAAGGCTTGAGCGAGCGTCTGCCCGGCGTATTGGCGCGAGGTGACTGCGGCGAGTTCCACGTGCGGATGCGATAAGAGCAAGCGCACCAGTTCCTCGCCCGAGTAACCGGAGGCGCCGACGATGGCAACTTTCTTGATCATCATTTTTTGCTGGGGCCAGTTTGGCTCGTGCGTTGATGCGTGGCTGCGCCTGGCCATGTTCCATCGCGCCCGCCATCATTCCAAACAAAAAGCCCCGCCAGATTGAACCAGCGGGGCTTGAAAATATCCAGTGCGATCAACGCTTCGAGAACTGGTAGCGCTTCCGCGCGCCCGGCTGGCCGTACTTCTTGCGCTCCTTCATCCGCGGGTCCCGCGTGAGGAATCCTTCGGCCTTGAGCGAGGAGCGCAGGCTCGCATCGAATTGGAGCAACGCGCGCGCAATGCCGTGCCGGACCGCTCCGGCCTGTCCGTTCGGACCGCCGCCGCTGACGCTCACCCGCGCGTCCAGCTTATCGCCGGTCCCGGTTACGGTCAGCGGTTGCGAAGCGGTTGCCCGCAGGGTTTCAATGGGAAAATACGTTTCAAAGGGGCGACCGTTGACGATGATCTTGCCGGAGCCGGAGGCCAGGCGCACCCGCGCCACCGCCGTTTTGCGGCGACCCGTGCCGAGGTATTCGGAAGTTTTGGTTTCTGCCATGGTGAGCGTTGCGTTTAAGGTTCGGAAAGCTTCAAGCGGCGGCCTTGAGGATGTCAGGCGTCTGCGCCGCGTGCGGGTGGTTCGGACCTTTGTAAACCTTGAGTTTCGTGAGTAGCTGCCGTCCGAGCCGGTTCTTGGGAATCATGCCCTTGACGGCGTGATGGATGAGCTTTTCGGGTTGCGTCGCGCGCCGTTTTTCGACGGAGGTGTATTTCTCGCCGCCTTTCCAGCCGGAATAACTCATGTAGCGCTTCTCCGTCTCCTTCTTGCCCGTCACGCGCACCTTCTCGGCATTCACCACGACCACGAAATCCCCGGCATCGAGGTGCGGGGTGTACACCGGCTTGTTGCGCCCCCTCAAAATATCGGCCACCTGGACCGCCAGCCGGCCCAGCACGGCGCCATCGGCATCCACCACATGCCATTTGCGCTGATCCAAATTCACTTTGGGTAAATACGTTTTCATCTCAATTCCCGTTCAAAGGAGGGCAGAAGCTACCAGACGGCATTTTCAAGTCAATAGCCATTTACCGCCGGGCGTAACCCGCGGGTGGTGGATTGCCGATCAATTGGCCGCCCGCACGCGGAAGAATTGCATCGGCTCGCCGGCAATGGGCACCGGAAGCTGAATCAACGCGTTGCTTCCGACTACGCCGCTGCCGAAAGGCACCCAGTCCACGAGATTCGTCGAACCCAGGAGTTGATAGCGGACGCTGGTATAGCCGTGCCATTCAAAGAACAGATGGGCGGCTCGGACAGTGGCCGTGACGGACGGCGCGATGGTGTCCACCGCCAGAAAATCTTGATTCGTGAGTGTCGTTGTTAGATTGGCATAGCTCCTTGATCCGGGCACGAACACGAGTCCGTCCTTGGTCGGCGTGAGGGTCAAGTTCGATCCGGGAATGAAACCGGCCCGGTATTGTCCATTGGCATCGCTGACAACCGGCGAAAGTCCGGTGGGTTTGAGCAAAACCCCTGCCACCGGTTGCCCGTTGGCGTCCGTGATCGTGCCTTCAATCGTGGGCAGCGTTACGGTGAACGCGCCGGTATAAGACTGCGACATCGGTCGCCCGTAGAAGTCCTCGATGTCCGGGCCGACGCGAATCGTGTATTCGCCCGGTTCGGTGAGCAGGCCATCCAGGATTCGGAAACGGTCGGGCGCGATGAGGGAGCGCGTCAGGTTGGTGCCGAACAACGTCCGGCTGGGGGACGTGATGGTGTAATCCGCACCGGAGAAGGAAGCAGAATTGACCGGCAGGTTGAAGGCAATTTCAATGCTGTTCACCGCGTTGGAAACCACCCCGGCCGGTGATTGCAGAATCACCTGCAACGTTTCCACCGCCGAAGAAACCAGCACCGAACCATCCTCGCCCCACGCGAAGCCTTCGCCGCCAAAGGCGGACAACCGGCCGGTGAAGCGATTGGCGGGATCACTGGTCCGATAGTAAATCGCGACCCGCCCGCCGCCTCCGCCACCACCACCGAACCATTCACCCGCGCCGCCGTCCGCGGTGATCTGGCCGCTGCCGTTGACCGCACCAGCCGTTACCCAGAGGCTGCCACCGGAACCGCCGCCGGAACTGTCCTGCCAACCGGTCTGGCCGTCGGCACTGAGCCGGCCATTCACGGTGAGCGTGCCTCCAACGCGAAGCCGGAGCGCGCCGCCGCCCGCCGAACCGTCATCATGGACCGGGCCAAACCCAAAGCCGCCGCCACTGCCACGCTCGAAGGGTTGTGTCAACGAACCGTAGGGGAATCCACCCAGAATGGTGACCGATGCGCCCCCGGCGCCGCCATGACCGGCGCCACTGCCGAATTCATCGGCCGAGAATCCCGCTCCCGGACCCCGGCCTTGAGCGAATCCCTGTCCGTCAACGGATACCGTGCCGTGGGCCGCGATGACCGCATTGCTGTAAACGATCAAATCAAGGTTGGTAGCGGTGGTCGAGCCGGTCAGGCCTCCGTGTGCATCCACTCGCAGATCAGTCACCGCCAGATAAGCGGCTATCGGCGCCACCACGCCTCCGTTTTTCACGGTCAACCCGAGGTTGGCGATGTTCTCCAAAGGAGTCGTCATACCCGGCCAGCCGCCGTTGTCCACGAGCACGCGCGCAACCGGCAGGCTGTTGGTCTTGAAGTAGATCGTGCCTGCCCCGCCTGCGCCGCCACCACCGAGGCCGCCCCAGGCTCGCATCGCGCCGACAAACTGGTTGGTGGAGAAACTAATCGCAATGCGGCCTCCACCGCCGCCACCACCGACACCATTACCATCGCCGCCGTCAGCCGAGATGACGCCGGAGCCACTGAGTACGCCAACGTTCAGCGCGATGCTGCCTCCTGAACCACCGCCGCCGTGCTGATAAACTCCATCGCCACCGTCGGCAGAAATCCGGCCATCCACGACCAGTTCCGGCGCATTGAGTCGAATGATTCCCCCACCGGCGCCCGCCGAGTTTGTGGGATTGCCACCGCCGCCGCTTCCGGAAAAACCACCACTACCTGTAACTGGAAACAGCACGACGCCGTAAGCTCCACCGCCAGGAGCGTCACCATCGCTCGGCGCGCCCAGTCCGCCGTGGCCGCCTCCGCCTCCGGTGTAACCATAGATTGAGGAGAAAAGATTGGATCCGGCTCCCGGACCTTGGCCTGCCGGGTAGCCAGCGCGATCGGCAAGGATGCCGCCGCCTGCGTGAATTGTCCCGCTACCGGTAAGAGTCACTGACAGGCCATTTGGCAACAGCCAACCGTTTGAAGCCACGAGCAGATTACGTAGCCGTGGGCTTTGGGAGATGTTTGGTATCACGGCTGCGCCTCCTCGAATGGTCAGGTTTACATCCGGGTCGGACAGGAGTGTGTTTGTTCCTGAATGCCCTCCGTTATCGGCCACGACTTCGGCTACGTTCTGATTGTTTGCCCTGAGGTAAATCGTTCCCGCTCCGCCGAATCCGGCCCGATTAGTCATGCCGCTGGCCCCGCCCCACGCACGCAATGAGCCAGTGAACTCATTGCTGTATGAATTGTTTCTGTTGCCGTAATTTACCACGACGCGTCCGCCGCCACCTCCGCCGCCTCCCAACCCGTTCCCAAATCCACCGTTGGCGGAAATAACCCCCGATCCAGAAAGACCGCCAACAGTCAGCCGAACCGTGCCGCCGGCGCCACCGCCGCTGTTCCAGTCGCCTGACACGCCGTCCGCCGAGATGCTGCCGTCCACTCGCAACGTGTCAGTGACCGTCAGGCGGATCACGCCGCCACCGGCGCCACCGTGCAAATTACCGGCTGCGTTGCCACCGCCGCTGCCGGGGAGAGGTGATGTTGTGCTGGCGGAATCAGGGAAGGCATTTCCTCCACTCGCGGTGCCACTGGAGGCCCCCCAGCCACCATGACCAGCGCCGCTGCCAGTGCCGGACTGAGATGGCCCGCCGGCGCCCGGGCCTTGACTCGGGCCATGACCAGCGCCATTGGCGATAATCCCACCGCCCTCTTCCACCGTCACGTTGGTGGCTGTAACAAATTGATTCGTCAACAGCACCCAACTGTTTGAGCCAACGACCAGGTTGCGGAAGAACTGAGTCATTCCTGATCGCGATAGCACCCCGCCGCCCTGTAACTTCAAATCAATTGTCCCCGAATCGCTGAACAAGGTGTTCGTGCCCGCCCGCCCGCCATTGTCCACCCACACCTGGGCAACCGCATCGCTGGTCGCCTTCAGATAGATCGTGCCGGCGCCGGCAAATCCGTGGGGGTTGGAAGGACCGCTGGCACCGCCGAAAGTCTGGATACTGCCAGTGAAGGCGTTGCTTTGATAATAAACCGCAATGCGCCCGCCACCGCCGCCGCCGCCCGCATTGAAACCCGCGCCGCCGTGGGCGCTGATGCGGCCCGAACCTGAGAATCCGCCCACCGTAAGATAGATGCTGCCGCCGGAGCCACCGCCCGCTGAACTCAGTCCCGAGGTCCCGGAACTGAGCCTGCCAGTAGCGCCGTTCGCCGAGATTTCACCGTCCAAGCGCAGTTCGCCGGTGACAGTGAGCCGGATGATTCCCCCGCCCGCGCCGCCGATGGCAAGATTGCCCGAGAGGGAACCGCCGCCGCTTCCGACGGCCAAAGGTTGGGCGGCGATGCCATGAGCAGCGCTGCCAGAGGACGTCCCCACGCGGATGCCGTTGCCGCCATAGCCCGCGCCGCTCGCCGTGCCTGGCAACCCCGCGCCCGGTCCGCTGCCCGCCGGCGAACCCGCGCCGTTGGCAGTCAGCCATCCTCCGGGTTGAACCACCACGTTGCCATTGATCGTCAGCGCGCTGGCTTGGTTCGAGAACGTCAACCGGCCATTCGAGGCAATCAACAGCCCGGCCAGCAATCCCTGAGATGGTGCGGGGAGGATGACACCGTTGCCGATGGTCAAATGATATGACCCGCTGCTCCCGACCAACGCTGTGGCGCCGGTTCGCCCGAAGTTTTCCAAGACAACTTGGCCGGTCGGACTGTGGTTGGCTTTCGTATAAATCGTGCCCGCGCCGCCCCACGCAGCGCCACCGCCACCGTGGGCGGTGATGACGCCGGAGAAAAGATTGGTGGCGTAGGTGACCGCAATGCGACCGCCGGCGCCGCCACCGCCGTGATTGTTGCCGGCACCGCCGTTGGCGGTGATGCTACCCGAGCCGGTCAATCGGCCTACGCTCAACCAGACGCTTCCACCCGAACCACCGCCGCAGTTCAGGCCGGGAGCCGCCTGCCCGTTTGCCGAAATTCGGCCATCCAGCAGCATTGTTCCCACGACATTAAGCCGAATCGCGCCGCCGCCAGCGCCACCGACTTCACGCAGGACACTCCCTCCGCCACTGCCGATTTCCGTGGGCTGGGTCAGGGTTGAACCGTAAGCGATTCCACCCGCGGCCTCGCCGGCGCCAACGCCACCGATGCCGCCATAGCCCGCCCCACCCCCCGTTGCCCCATATAGCGTTGAGTTTGTGGTTCGTCCATACCCAAGGCCGCGACCCGCAGGATGTCCGCTCTCATCCGCGTGAATGACGCCGCCGGCTTGAATGTTGGCGTTGCTCAAGACTATGAAGGGGATGGCTTGCGAATTCGTTATCAGCAGCGTCGCGTTGGTGGTAATGAGCAGATGGCGAATCGTCATCGCACTGTTGGCCGGCCAGTGTAACGTGGCGCCAGCGGCCACGGTAAGGTTGGCCTGGCTTGAGGTGGAACTGCCCAGGGTGGTGTTCGTGCCCATCACGCCGCCGTTGTCCACAATCACGGAATCCTGGAGCGGCGCAGATTCTCTGATGAAAATAGTTCCCGCTCCACCGCGGGATGTGCCGCCATCGCCACCGTGCGCGGTCAGGTTCCCGGCAAACGCATTAGTCACTGGTCGCGTGTAATGCACAGCGATCCGGCCACCGCCGCCGCCACCGCCCAGACCGTTGCCGGCCCCGCCGTTGGCAGAAATGACGCCCGATCCGTTCAGCGCGCCTACGGTAATCCAAACGCTCCCGCCCGAACCGCCGCCGCTATGGGGCGCCAAGCCGTCCGTACCATTGGCAGAAATCTCGCCGTCCAGCCAAAGCGTGCCAGTCACGTTGAGCCGGATTGCTCCACCACCCGCGCCGCCGGCGTTGGCGGGAGCCGTACCGTTTCCCCGCCCGCCGCCGCTGCCGAGCACCAGCGGTTGAAACAGGATGCCGTGTGAAATACCACCGCTGGCGCCGGTCGCGCTGGCGGCGCCAAATCCGCCGTGGCCACCTCCGCCGCCGGTGATGCCAAACGCGCCCGGACTCGAAGTGCCGCCTGCGCCAGCCCCTTGCCCGCTTGGCAATCCAGTCCCATTGGCCAGAATTCCGCCGCCCAATGCAATCGTGGCCTCGCCGCTAACCGAAAGCGACTGGTTCGTGACAATGAACCAACTGTTGGACGCGACGAGGAGATGGCGGATGTTCAGGGCATTGACAGCCGCCGCCTTGGCGCCCGTGCGCAGGCTGAGATCAAACGGCTCGGACGCCGGTAAGGGGGTGTGGGCGCCGGATCGTCCGCCGTTGTCCACCAGCAGATGGCCCACGGGCTGGCTCACGTTGCGTGTGTAAATCGTCCCTGCCCCGCCGGTGACAAATCCCGTCCCGGCCTGCGCGGTAGTAGTTCCAGAGAACGAATTCGTTGTGAAGTAGATCGCAATGCGCCCGCCGCCGCCGCCCCCGCCGTGAAGCGGTTCGCCGGAGCCACCGATCGCGGAAATCGAACCTTTTCCGGAGATCGTTTGTGCCGAGAGCCACACGCTGCCGCCCGAACCTCCCCCCGCACGTGAGTTGGTCGCGTTGACGCCGTCGGCCGAAATGGTGCCGTCAACTCGCAGCGTGCCGCCCACGACCAGTGTAACCACCCCGCCGCCTTTCCCGCCGGCGCCGCCGGCCCCGGTGCCACCGGTGCTGCCTGGGGCCGTCGGCTGGAGGATAGAGCCGTAAACTCCGCCGCTGGTCGCGTTGCTTGAACCCGGTCCGCCCAGGCCGCCGTGACCGGCGCCACTGCCACTGGCCGGACTGCCTTGCGAAAAACCGCTGCCTGGTCCCAAGCCAGGCCCGTGGCCCCGGGCGTTCACATCTATCGCGCCACCCGCCGCGATGGAGACGTCGCCGGCGATGGCGAGGTTGAGTCCCAGGGAATCCTGCGGGTGGGTAAGCGTGCCGCCATTGAGGATTTGCAGGCTGGCAAAGGTGTGCGCGCCATCCACGGTCAGCGTGCAATTGGTAACCACAAGGTCCAGGCCATCGTAGTTCGTGTCGGTGGCACTGATGATTGTGTCGGTGGTGAATAGGATCGCCTGAGCTGAAAGGGCGAGGGCTGAGTATCCTGTGAGCCAGAGGATCAATCGCAGCGCGGAACCCCGGAGAGTTTTCATAGCCGGGTATGGTTTTACTCCCCGGGCTCGTGGTTGACAACTGTGCGTTTGACAGCACATGCCTCTCGGCGAACCGGCGACCAAACCGCCGGAGTCGTAGCAACCTTCGGTGGAATGTAGAATTGAGCGGGTCTGCGGCCGCCGCTAGTCTCGCTCCATGCCAGCGTGCCCGAATTGCGCAACTTCGCTCCGCACGATCCGCCAGCGCGAGGGATTGTTCTTCCTTTGCGACCATTGCTCCGGGCGGGCGGTTGCACTGCCGCAGATTCGCCGCGTGGCGGGGGATCGGTTTACCACACAGTTGCTGCGCCAGATCAATGCCAACTCGAATATCGCGGACAAAGTCTGTCCATTTTGCACCCGCCCCATGCGCGTGTTTGCCTCGCCGGACCCGCCCATGGAACTCGACGCGTGCCAACCCTGCGGCATGGTCTGGTTCGATCCGCGGGAATTTGAAACGGTACCGGAAGGGGTGGTGCTGCCGCCGGCGCAACTGGACCAGCAAACCCGCGAAGCCATCGCGTTGCACAAGGTAAAGCAGATCGCCGAGCAGGCGCGGGCCAGCGACCCGACGCCCGACGCGACCTGGAAAACCATTCCCGCGCTGTTTGGATTTCCGGTGGAATCGGAGACCAATCCGATCACGCGCTGGCCGTGGGCCACATGGTCACTGGCAGCGATGATTGTAACGTTCAGCCTCTGGGCATTCTCGGATATGGAGAACGCAGTGGCGCGGTTCGGCTGGATCCCAGCCGAATTCTGGCGTTACGGCGGGCTGACCTCGTTGACGTCCTTCTTTCTGCACGCCGGCGTGTTTCACCTGATCGGCAATCTCTACTTCCTGCTGATCTTCGGCGACAACGTGGAGGATTACCTGGGCCGCTGGCGTTATCTCGGGCTAATTCTGGCGGCCACGGTGGGCGGGGACCTGCTGCACGTGCTGCTGGACCCGCGCGCCACGGTGCCGTGCATTGGGGCCAGTGGAGGGATTTCGGGCATCATCGCGTTCTACGCGCTGCAATTTCCGCGCGCCCGGTTGGGTTTTCTCTTCCGGACGTATTTCTGGCGCTGGCACTGGCTGCAAATTCCAGCCTGGGGCGCGCTCGTGTTGTGGTCGTTATTGCAGGTCTGGATCAGTGTGGAGCAAAAGCTCGGCATCAGCGATGTGTCGGGGGCCGCGCATCTGGGCGGCGCGGTGGTTGGCTTTCTGGCGTGGTGGTTCTGGCGCCGGCTCGAGGCGAGGCCGGCTTGAACAAAAGGTTATCTGCGCAAGGCCTGCTTGCGATCCAGATGGGTTGGCAGTGAACTCAACCTAGCCCATATTCGCAGACTGCATCCGCGCCTAATTGCGCCGCCACCAGTTGTGGCAGGTCCACGGCCGTTCCAAGTGTTGCGCCGCTGGCGAGCCGTTTGCCTTCCGCCAGACTCTTTTCCGCCGCTTCGAGCACAAGGGTCGTGTGGAAGCCCAGCGCGATGGTACTGAACGCCGCGTCGCGTTCGGCGACGGACATTTTTCCGTTCCGCAACGCGAGCGCCTGCTGATAGAGCCGGCCCGGACTGCTGATGCCGTAGCCGGTCACGGTCTTGTCTTTCTCGAAATTCCGGAAGAGCGGATTCACTTCAAAGATTCCTTCGCGGTGGATTTCGCGCAGGCCCGGGGTGTCGAGGCCCAGATCAATCAGGCCGTCCGAGCAAATCAAGCGGCTCGATTGCACGGTGGTGGACCACGCGGTGTCCGGCAACGCCCAACCGGTGAGAATGTGCGCCGTGGCGCCGGTGTTGAAGAGAATTTCCGTGTCCACCAGATCGTAACCTTTCACGGCAATCGGTTTAAGCGATGGCAGTTTCTGCGAGTAACCCGTGGCGCGCACCTGCACGGGTACGAGGTTCACAATCTTCATCAAAGCGTCCACCATGTGAACCGTGAGAAATGACACCGGCGTGTTCTTCTCCGCGAAGTCCGGCGACGCGAAGAAGCGCGGCGTGTGGTTCGGGTCGGCTACGAACAGCTTGTCGAGCATGTAAAAGACGGCGACTTGCAGCGTGCCGTAGCGTCCGTTCTGAAAGCGCGCCTCGGCTTCCTTGATGCGTGGGTCTTCGCGCTTGTGGAAATCAATGCCCAGAAAACGTCCGGTCTTCTTCGCCGCCTGAATCATGGCGTGGGCATCCTTCACCGTCGCGGCAGTGGGTTTTGGCACAATCACATCCAGACCTACGTTTAGGGCATCCACCGTTGGGCCACAGTGCAAGTGGTCCGGCGTGTTGACCTGGACGGCGTCCAATTCCACCTGCGCGATCATATCCTGGTAACTCGCGAACCGCCGGTTGGCCGGCAGACCGGCGAGGTCGCTGAACCAGTTGCGGTATTCCTCATTGGGATCGGCCACCGCACAGATTTCGAGCAGATCCGAGTAATGACTGCGGAAATAAAGATGCTGATATATCTCGCGGACGACCGCGCCCACGCCGATTACGCCAAGACGAAGTTTGGTTTTCATTTCAAAAAGTCCGATGGATTGACCGGCTGCTAATTCGCGTCACGATGTTCACCCGATCTTTGCCGTCCCCGTTTGTTGCAACAGAAACACAGCCAGGAATTCCGTGGCCGCCCGGATTTCTTCAATGGAAATCTGTTCTTGATCGGAGTGGGCGAACTCCAACTGACCCGGGCCAAACGTCAACACCGGCATGCCCGGATATTCGGTGGCGAACAATCGCGCGTCGCACGAAACCGTCCAGCCCAGCACCGGTTCATCGCGCCAGATGCCGCAAGTCCTGGCGGCGGCGATGGCGTTGCGCATGGCGGGCGAGTCGGGGTCGCCGTCGAACGCCACGTTGTGCAGCTTCTCGTAGGCGACTTTTACCACCTTGCTCCCGCGCTCGCGACGTCCCATCTGCCGCAAATAGTTTTCCGCACCCCGCTGCGCCGCCTCGCGCATCCGGTTCATGACTTCCGTGATATCGTGGGTGGGAATGAAGCCCTGCCCGCCTTCGAGGATCAACGTGTCGCCGCAAGCTTTACCGGCGAGGTCCAGTTTCATCGCACAGCCGGCGAGCGCTTCAATCCGGGACCTGGATAGCACGAGGCTGCGCACGAGATGCGCCGTCTTGGTGATGGCGCCGTCGCGCTCGCGAATCGCCCCCATGTGACCGGTCGCGCCATGCACAGTGACGGCCAATCCGTTGCCGCGGCGGCGAATATCAAAGTGACATGCGACCATTGGCTTGCCCGTTGCGGGATCGGTGACTTTGGTTTTGTCGCCATAAAGGCCGATGTAATTCGCCAGGCCCGCGTCGAGACAATCGCGAATGAGTTGATCGGTTTTCGCATCCGGCTTGCGCGCGAATTGAATCGTGAAACCAACCTGGCCGCAGATGCGGCTGGGATGCTCGCCAAACGGACCAATGATGCCGTGGCAGGTTTGCACGGGACGTTGCGGGAAGAGCGCATGACGACTCTCCGCGCGAATCGCCGCGCCTTCCTTCTCCATCTCCTCATTCACGAAGGCGAACATCTCAAAGAGCGACGCGTCCGCTACGCGTTCCAATTCCGCGCGATACCAGACTGCGCCCCGGTTGGCCGGATAAATCTTCAGCCCGGTACATTCACCCACCAGAATGCTGTCGTAGAGTTTCTTCAGGTCACGATCCAGCGCGAGCGAGAGCGAACCGTTGCCGCCGGTTTCCTCCTCGATCACGAACATCGCGACGATGTTGCGGTTCAAACGCAGACCGGATTCGTGCATGACTTCCGCCAGCACCTTGAGCGCGGCCACGATGCTGACCACCGGACCCTTGTCATCGCACGCCCCGCGGCCCTGCACCACCTTGCCCTTCACGCGCGGCGGAAAATACGGCGCCACCACGTCCACGTGCGCGTTGAGCGCAATGGACTGGCCTTGATGCGCCATGTTTGCGCCGGGCACGAAGTAAAGCAAGTTACCGCGGCCCGCGTAGGTCTCCTCCGGTGTCAATCCCTGCGGGCGACCAGGCGTCTTGGTGAAGTGCAGCAGCGAATAGTGGGGATGCTTCTGGATGGCCGGGTTGATGGTCCGGCGTTCGGTTCGCGCGGCGGCAAAATCAAACGCTCCCAATTCACGTTCGAGAATGTCAAAACACCGATCCTCGGCAGCACGCATAACACCGACATCAGGATTCGGCGTCGTGTTGATGCGGCAAAGCTCGACCAACAAGGTCGTCAGGTATCGGGGGAACGCGGGCGTGCGGGTGCGGGCGAGGATTCGTCGGACAAGCAATTGGTTGGCGGCGGGTGTAGTGGTGCGGACTTTATTCACGGTTGTTGTTTCGTCTGGGAGTTCCAAGTTCCCGGTCGTAGGAACGGAATCGGAAGCTAACAACGCAGGGCAAGGTGTCAAGATTCGTGCGGGATTCGGTTGGATGGCTCACTCGCCCAGGCCTCCAAACATCGCCAGGGCGCATGGGGACATTCTGTCAACAGGTCATGCTTCGATGGCCTTTCCCGGCTGCGGCTGGACGACTTTAATCTTGGGATGCCGGGCGGCGATTTCTTCATCGAACCACTGCCGCGAGTCCGCGCTGCCATGGCCGAGCAGGACGACGCGGGGGGAAACCCGGCCCACAAAGTTCAGGAGGTCCTCGCGGTTGGCGTGCGCCGTCAGGTCGAATTCCTGCACGTCGCAACGGCGGGTCAGGTGGCCCGCGCCGGCGCTAAAAATGAACTCTTCTCCGGGGTTGGTCGCGCGCAACCGGCCCGCCGGTGTGGCAGGATCAGCGTAACCAACGAAGAAAATGGACTGGCGCTCGTCACCGATCATGCGGACGGCCAGGTCGTGAGCGGCGGTGTTTTCACTCATCATGCCCGCGGTGATGACGAAGATGCGTCCGCCGGAGAGCTTCATGTTGTTGGCCTGACCGGAGTCGAGCACGACGAGGTTGAGGCTTTCGTGGAGCTGCAAATTGGGATGCTGGCGGTGCGCGCGGTGGGCCTCCAGATCGTAGATTTCCGTGAACACGCGCCCGAGGCCGCCGATGAAAATAGGTTGCGGTTTCAATTTCCCGGAGTCCATCAACAGGGCCAGTAGCGCAAGTATTTCCTGGGTGCGGCCCAAGGCGAATGAAGGTATTAGAATACAGCCTTTGCGCTTGAGAGCCTGATGGATGGCGGCGGTGAGGCGTTCGATTTCCGACGCGCGCGTCAGGCCCGGAGGCACGACGCGGTTGCCGCGGGTGGTTTCCAGGATAAGCACATCGGCCTTCACGTCATCGAACCGGGCCGCGCGCAGAATCGTTTGATCGTGGAAGCAGACGTCGCCAGTGTAGAACAGGGTTTCCTTCCGGCCACGCACCAGGATGCCTGCCGAACCGAGGGTGTGTCCCGCGTCGAAGAATTCCAGAGTGGGCGAGGCGAAACCCGCGCGAGTCTTATGGTGCGCAGCCCACTCGATTTCGCGGTTGTATTTGAAACCCTGAAACACCGGCGCGAGGTCGTCCACCTCGTTATGGCTGTAGAGCGGGTAGTCTTTGATGCCCAACTCGTCGCGCTGGCGCGTCATGACGTTGACGGAATTGTGCAGGACACGTTCGACGAGAAAATAACTCAACTCCGTCATGAGAACGTGCGCCTTGGGAAAATGCCGCAGCGCCACGGGCAATGATCCCACGTGGTCGTGATGACAATGGGAGATGGCGATGGCATCCACCTCCTCGCCGCGCACGGCGCCAAACAGTGGCAGACCTGCGCGCCCTTCGCGTTTGGGGTGCAGACCGGCATCCAGAAGCACGCGGTGGCCGTCGAGGCCCACCCACCAGGCGCTGGCGCCAATGTCGGTGTCGGGATTCAGATTGATGATGTGCATGGCTGCTTGGATTCTCGATTCCAGATCAACGGTTTCAATTTCAAGAGCGTGACGGAGCGAGCATCCAACTCGCGGCCGCGATGCCACCTTTCCCGCCAGGCCGCGCGTAGGCCGGCCAAGTCGGACTACTTCGCTTCCGAGATGGCATCACCCACGATCTTCGCCAGCACCCCCTGCATGAATGACTGCATATCGGTGTATTCTCTGAAATTCGCTGGAGCGTCGAATAACTTGGCTTCCGGCTTGACGAATTGAATCTGCCGATAGCGGGTGATGACGGTTTCCTCGTCCCGCTTCGCGAGAGTTTGGACGGGAAAATCCTTCAAGTTGGTGGCATGCCAAACCGTCAGTTCCTGGTTCTCGCCCTTGGGCGGGAGGAAGGTGACTTTATGCTTGATACAAGGTTGGCCCTCGATCGTTTCCGTGCCCAGTCGCTCCTTGGTGAGTTTTGCCTTGGCCGCAGTTTCCAAATCTTCCGGCGGCATGGGCAGCGTAACATAGGCTTGCAGTTTCGGATAAACAACGTGGAGCGCTTGCTTGTCGGGCCGGACAATGCTGACGACTTGGTCCATGCCGAACTGCTGCAATTGTGCGGCGATGCCCGGCGGCAGGTCCTTGTGTTTCATCTGGGTCATGTCCACCTCGCAACGGACCTTCTGGTCGAGATAGATGAAGGTCATCACGGTACTGGTCGTTACTTTCTGATCCTTGCCGTAAACGCGGATGTCCGATTGGGCGGTGAACCCGGTGTGGTCGCCAAGGAGTCGGGCGAGAATTGCGAAGTCTGCACCGGCGGCGGCGCCACTGCGGCCAAGATTCAGACTGGGCGGTTGCGCCAACCCCGTAGGCGGGGAAGCCAACAGTCCGATCAGGGCAAATACTCCGCACAGTGACAACCAGTTCATAGGCGAAAACCGCCCAAACGATAGCTGCTGCTGCGGGATTCACCAGTCCAAATCACGAATGCAGGCGCTTCATTCGCCCAGACAGGCCCGTGGGCAAGAAATGCTTGTTTGACGATTCGCTGCCGTATGTTAGGCTAATGGCGGATTTATGAGTGCGAGAAAACTCGATGGTATTTGTTCTTTACATCAACACGTGACGGTCGAAGCGCGGCAGGCGCGCTTGGTTTTGTCGCCGGCCGCGGTGGTGATTCACAAAGGGGGGATTGAATTCCGCAGTGAAACGCCGTTTCCCCGCTGGGTGGAAATGACCGTTTCGCTGCAATCGCCGCAGGACGACGGCAAGGTGCATTGCACGGGCGTGGTGGTGGATTGCACGGGAAGCAAGCACAGCGGTTATCACGTCTCGATGGTCTTTACGGGACTTTCCAAACAGGCGGAAGCGCGCCTGAGCGCGATGGCACATTCCACCTTGAACTGACGCGAATCGCGTTCCACCCAGGTATTCATGGGCCGGTTCCTTTGGTGGGCCGGCTGCTTTCCTTCCATCACCGCCCGCCGGCTTTTCACCATCAATCCCACCGGTTGGCGTGGCGATTTTTGCGCTTTGGCCGCTGGGTCGCCATTGGTAGTCTGCGCGCATGGAATTGTTCTACAAAATCCTCAAGACGGCGGTGGACGGGGGCGCTTCGGATGTCCATCTCAAGATCAATGGTCCGGTGGTGTTCCGCATCAATCGCGAACTCATCGCCATTGAGTGCCCGTTTCCCACCGAGGAGTGGATGAACAAGGTGGTGGATGCCGTCACGCCGGTGCATTTGCGCAAGCGGGTGGAGGAGGAGCGCGAAGTGGATTTCTCCTATTTTGTGCCGGGCATCGGGCGATTTCGGACCAACCTGTTTCAACAGCGCGGCCAGTGGTGCCTGGCGATGCGTTACGTCAAAACTGACGTGCCGAGTTTTCTGGAACTCGGGCTGCTGGAGCAAATCAAGAAGATCGCCGAATCGCCGCGCGGGATTGTGTTGGTGGCTGGTTCGACCGGTTGCGGCAAGTCCACCACGCTGGCGGCGATGATCGAACACATCAACGCCAACTTCAAAAAACACATCATCACGTTGGAGGACCCGATTGAGTACGTCTTCGAAGACAATCAGTGCGTGATCGAACAACGCGAAGTGGGCTTGGACACGCTTTCCTTCCATCACGCGCTCAAGCACGTCCTGCGTCAGGACCCCGACATCATCATGATTGGCGAAATGCGCGATGACATCAGCTTCACCTCGGCCATGAGCGCGGCGGACACCGGGCATCTGGTGTTGTCCACGTTGCACACCACCAACGCCTCCCAGTCGGTCAACCGCATTCTGGATTTCTTTGCCGCGGACGAGCGCGAGCAGATCCGGCGGCAACTTGCCGGCACCCTCCAGGCGGTGGTCTGTCAACGCATGGTGCCGACCATCGTCGGCAGCATGACCCCGGCGCTGGAAATCATGATCAACACCGCGACGGTGAAAAAGCTGATCGAGGAAAACCGGTTGGACAAACTGCCCGCCGCCATCGAAACCGGCAATGACGACGGCATGCTCAATTTCAATCAGGCACTCTTCAACCTGGTCAAGGAAGGCAAGGTTTCCGAACGCGAAGCCCTGGCCAAGGCGAGCAACCCGCAGGCGCTGGAGATGAATTTCAAGGGCATCTTCCTCGACGAAGGCCGCCGCATTCTTTCCTGAGTGGACCAACTGCAAGCCCGCGTATTACTTGGGGCCGCCGATGTAGAACTCCCGGTGTTCGAGCCGGTTCACGATCATTTCCACCGTGCGCTCAATGGCGCCAAGATTGGCGCGCACGACCTTGATGGCGTTCTGGCCCAGTTGTTCCCGGCGCGCCGGGTCAGACAGCAACTGGGCGAGGGCAGATTCCAACTCGGTCACGTTCTGCACCTGCACCGCTCCGTCTTGGGCCACGAAACTGCGCGCGACCTCGGCGAAATTCTGCATGTTGGGGCCATACACCATCGCCTTGCCTAGCGCCCCCGGTTCGATGGGATTCTGTCCGCCGGTGGCAGTGAGACTCTTGCCGACAAAAATGACTGTGGCGTGCTCGTAAAAATATCTTAGTTCGCCGGTCGTGTTCACCACGAGGCACTGCAATTCACCCGGTTGGCGTTGGTACTTCGCGGTGATTTCGCTGCGGTAGGCGAACTTTACGCCGCGGGCATCCAATTCGCGGCCGACCTCGCGGCTGCGCTCAAAATGGCGCGGGACAATAATCAGGAACAGGTCGGGGAATTGCGCCCGCAATTTCAGAAACGTGTCCGCCAGGATGGCTTCCTCGCCGGGGTGCGTACTGCCGCCCACCAACAAGGGGGTGTCCGATGGCACGCCGAGTTGTTGCAGCAGTGAAGGAACGTTCAACAGCCGCCGCTCATCAAGCTTCGCAGCGTCGAACTTCATGCTGCCCACGACGTGAACCGCTTCCGGACGGCAGCCCAGTGCGCGCAATCTGGCGGCATCGGCCTCGTTCTGCGCCCCGACGCCGGCGAAGGCGCGGAAGAGTCGTCGAAACAAGAAACCACAAAGCCGGTAGCGCCGATACGAGCGATCCGAGAGCCGGGCGTTCACTAGGAACAACAGGATGTCCTGGTTGCTCGCGCGCCAGATGAAGTTTGGCCAAATCTCGGCCTCCACGAGCACGACCGCTTCCGGTTTGACGGTGGCCAGCGCGCGGGCCACGTATCGGCGCCGGTCAATGGGGTAGTAAATTTTGCTGATGTGGGTGGGCAGTTTCTTCTGCAGTTCGCCCATACCGGTGGTGGTGGTGGTGGAGACGACGATCTTCGCGTTGGGCAGCCGCGGTTCGAGGGCGCGGATCAACTGCGTGCAGATATTGACCTCGCCCACACTCACCGCGTGCAGCCAGATCACCTGCCGGTTAGTCAGCGCCTGCTTGAGTTTCGGATCGTAACGGCCAAACCGTTGCATGAAACCGTCCACCCAGTTGCCGCGCCGCGACAGCCGCAGAAAATAATACGGCGCCGACAGCACGAAAAAGAACAGGAACAGAATGTTGTAAAGAGTCCTCACACTCAGCTTGGATCATCCGATTGTTTTGAATCTCCCGCAAACTTGTCCAAGGCGCAAAGAAAATGTTCAGCTTGACGTGAAAACACCCCTCATCCAGAAACGAGCTTCAAGCCGTAACCCGCCCTTGGAGAAATAACGCGCACGGAGCGGGATTCGCGCAACTTTGCTTCAAATCGCGAAATCGTTGTATTCCGGTTTCACGGCCTCAGTTGGCGGGAACAGCATGCCGGCGGCGACAGTGGCGTTAGTGCCTTGCTCGATGAGAACGAACGAGCCGGTCAGGCGATTGGTGCTGTAACCGTCGAACACCAGCGGGCGCGCGGTCTTGAGGCGAATCTCGCCGATGTCGTTGAGCGCGAGTTCGGGCGGCTCCGGTTCGGCGTCAAACGTGGAAATGTTGATCCGGTTTTCGAGCGTGGTAACGACGGCTTGCGTGGTTTGCGTCGTGTGCTTGAGATAATACTTCTTCCCCCGCTGCAATGGCCGCAAGTGCATCCAGCCCACGCGGGCGCGCAGTTCGGTGCTGGCACCGGGAAGCAGGTCCAGGCCTACGATCATGTCGCCGCGACTGACATCAAGGTCGTGCTCCAGGCAGAGGGTGACGGATTGGGGGCAGAAGGCCTCCGGCAGCGAGCCGTCGTGGGTCCAGATTTCCTTTACTGCGCTCCGGAATCCGCCGGGCAGCACCATGACCTTCTGCCCCACCTTGACGATGCCGCCGGCAATCTGGCCGCTCAGACCACGGAAATCGTGCAGGCGCGGATCACGCGGATTATGCGGGCGGTTCACCCATTGAACCGGCAGACGGAAGGCGCTGAGATTCCAGTCGCTGGCGATGTGAACGGTTTCCAGATGACCCAACAACGTCGGGCCTTCAAACCAGGGCGTGTGTTCGGATTTCTCGACGACATTGTCACCGTTCAGCGCGCTCATGGGAATGAATTTTACGTCCTTGAATACATCGAGCCGCGGGAGAAACGCCTCGAACTGCTCGCGAATTTCGCGAAACCGTTCCTCGCTCCAGTCCACCAGATCCATTTTGTTGACCGCGATGACGAGGTGCGGAATGCCGAGCAACGCGGCGATGTAAGTGTGGCGACGGCTTTGTTCGATCACGCCCTGCCGCGCGTCCACGAGCACGACGGACAGATTGGCGGTGGACGCGCCGGTGATCATGTTGCGTGTGTACTGCACGTGCCCGGGTGTGTCGGCGACGATGAACTTACGACGCGGCGTGGCGAAGTAGCGATACGCCACGTCAATGGTGATGCCTTGCTCGCGTTCGGCGCGCAAACCGTCGGTGAGATTGGCGAGGTTGATCTGACCGCCGCCAGTGATGTCGGCGGAACGTTCCAGCGCTTCAAGCTGGTCCTCCATCAGGGACTTCGAATCGTAGAGCAGCCGGCCGATGAGCGTGGATTTGCCGTCGTCCACACTGCCGCAAGTGTTGAAGCGGAGGATGTCAATGGGATGTGGCTGGGTGGGCATGACGAGTGTTGGCTTCAGAAATATCCCTGCTTCTTCCGGTCTTCCATCGCCGCCTCGGACGATTTGTCGTCGGCGCGGGAACCGCGTTCCGTTACCCGCGCGGCGGCGATCTCCGTGAGGATGTCGTCCACCGAATCCGCCGGCGATTCCACCATGCCGGTGCTGATGATGTCGCCGATGGTGCGCACCCGGACCACCAACTCGCGGGTTTCCTCGGTGGGCTTGGGTGGTACCAGGTCGGTGACCGGCAGCCATTGGCCGCCGCGCCGCACCACCTTCCGCGGGTGACTGAAATAAATCGCGGGCACCGCGAGTTGCTCACGCTTGATGTATTCCCACACGTCCATCTCCGTCCAGTTGCTAAGTGGAAACGCGCGCATGTGTTCGCCGGGATTCACTCTGGCGTTGTAAAGGTTCCACAATTCCGGCCGCTGGTTTTTGGGATCCCACTGGCCGAAACCGTCGCGGAAGCTGAAGAAGCGTTCCTTGGCGCGGGCTTTCTCCTCGTCGCGCCGCGCGCCGCCGATCAGGCAATCGAAGCGGAATTCCTCAACGGCCGCCAGCAGTGCGGGGATTTGCAGACGATTGCGGCTGATCTCACCGGGAGACGGTACGGCGATGCCGGCCTTGATCGCGTCTTCGACTTTGCGCACGATCAATTTGCCGCCCAATTCCGCGGCGCGCCGGTCGCGGAATTCGTTCAACTCAGGAAAGTGATGGCCGGTGTCAATGTTCAGCAACGGCATCGGAATGTCGGAGGGCCGGAACGCTTTCTCGGCGAGCCGCAGCAGGCAGATGGAATCCTTACCCCCGGAAAAAAGAATGGCGGGCCGCTCGAATTCCGCCGCCACTTCCCGCATCACGTGAATGGCCTCGGTTTCAAGATACTGAAGATGGTCGAGATGATAGGAATTCATCAGATCAAACCCCTTTCCAACCGCTCGGTGTGGGCCACGGCCTGGCCGCCCCAGGCCGCGTGCAACCCGCACTCGCGTTTTTCGTCGGCCTTGGCCGGATCGAAGTAATCCCATTCATTTGGCAGGTTGTATTGCTTGAGATACTCCTCCAGTTGCGTGTCGGTCCAGTAAAACACCGGGCTGACCTTGAGCGCGCCAAAATTTTTGTCCTCGCTGACAATGTCGAGCCCGGCACGGTTGGGGTTCTGCACTTTGCGGAGGGCCGTGATCCAGACGGTGGGCGCGAGTTCCTTCATGCCGCGTTGAAACGGTTCGAGCTTCATCACCGCACTGAATTGCTTCAGCCGCTCCTCGTTTTCTGGTGTGGGTTCGGGCGGCCCGCCGTAAATCGCGTCATAGTGGGACGCACTCATTTTCGGCAGGAAGGTTCTGACTTTGAGTTGGAGTTGTTGCTTCAACTGCTCGGCATGCCGGTAAGTCGCCGGGCGGTTGTAGCCGTGGTCCACCCACAGCACGGGGATGTCCGGCTGGACTTGAGTGCAGAGGGATAAAACGACGGCTTCGTAAGGGCGAAAATTCGTGGACACCATGGCGCGGCCATTGGCGTTCGCGACGGCCCACTTGACGATGTCGAGCGGGTGTTTGGCGAGCAACGCGGCGTTTGCTTGGGCAATTTGCTCAGGGGTCATGGCGATGGGGAAAGCGGTTCCAAGTCGGCAAGGTCCGGCAAGCGACCGGAAGCCTTCTTGTTCGTGAGAAAATCTTCGGAGGTGAGGAGATTCACAATCTGGCCATCAATAGTGCCTTCGACGCGGCGGGTGTAGGTCCTGGCAAACTTCGGTTCCGGAGACATAGGGTGGAATTTCTATGAGATTGGGCACTGCGGCAGATCGTGTTCACTCTCGGTTGCATACGTCTCATGATCCAAAATCCACTGCGCCAGATCGGTCAGGTAGCCTTGAGCCCAACTTCAGGGAACAACACCCTCTCACACCAGTCGCCCAAGCGCTCGTTTACCTGCCGCTCTTTCGCATAACGCGCCAGCACCGGCCGCAGTTCAGTTTCCACCTCGGCTTCCTTGACGACCTCCTTCCAAACGCGATTGAGCCGCGTGCCGGAAACGTTGCCGCCGAGCCAGACTTGATAGCGGCCCGGGGCCTTGCCGACGAATGCAATCTCCGCCATGTAAGGCCGCGCGCAGCCATTCGGACAACCAGTCGAGCGGATGATGATTTCCTCGCCGGCCAATCCGACCTCCGCGCAGAGTTTGTCAATCCGATCCACCAAGCCCGGCAACATGCGCTCGGATTCCGCGAGCGCCAGACCGCAGGTCGGCAGGGCGGGACACGCCATCGCGACCGCGTGCAGGACACTGGCTTGATTCTCCGTTCTCGCACCATGCTCCAGCAGTAGCGCGTTGACGGCGGCCTTGTCGGCCTCGGGTACGTTGGCAAGGATCACGTTTTGGTTGGTTGTCAGGCGGAATTCCAAATTGGAAAACCTCTCCGCAACCGCGCGCAACGCCGTTTTCTGCGCACCCTGGATGCGGCCCGTCTCGACAAACAAACCGAGAAACCATGTTCCGTCCACAGCGCGCCGCCAGTCGTAGAGATCGCTCATGGTCGTGAACTGAAAGGGCCGTGCGGATTCGAGCTGGATGCCGGCGCGTCGGTTTATTTCCGCGCGCATGAAGTCCGCACCGCGCTCGGCCACGACATATTTCAGTCGCGCATGTTTGCGGTCCGCGCGATCTCCAAAGTCGCGGTGAATCGTCAACACCGCCTTCGCCACGTCCACCACCTTGTCTGGCGTGAGGAAGCCAATCACATCCGCGAGGCGGGGATACGTCACCTGATTGCCGTGGCTGCGGCCCATGCCGCCGCCCACCGCGAGGTTGTAGCCAACCAGTTGATCGTTTTCGACGATGGCGATGAAACCGAGGCAGTTGGTAAGCACGTCCACGTCGTTCACTGGCGGAATGACGAACGCGATCTTGAATTTGCGCGGCAGATAAGTTTTGCCATAAAGCGGGTCCACGAACTCCTTGTTCGCGGGGTCTTCCAGATTCAGTTCCTCGCCGTCAATCCAGATGGAGTGATACGCCCGGGTCTTCGGCGCCAGCGCCAGGGCCACTTTATGGCAATCCTGAAAAACCTGATCGCGCGCCTTTGTAAAGGCAGGCATTGGTGGCGCGAGGACGTTGCGGTTCACGTCGCCACACGCCGCGAGCGTCGAGAGCAGCGATTCGTTGATGCTCTTGATGACCGGACGCAGGCCGGATTTGACGATGCCGTGAAACTGGATGCTCTGACGCGTGGTAATGCGTAGCGTGTTGTTGCCGTAACGGCTGGCGAGATCGTCGAACACACACCATTGCCTGGGCGTCATGACACCGCCGGGAATGCGGCCCCGCACCATCATGATGTACTTCTTACCGGTCTTGCGCAGATCGCGATCGTCTTGCTGATACGAACCGTGGAACTTGAGAAACTGGTTGTCATCCTCGGAGAAATGATCCGCCGACACATCGGCCAGCGTCTGGGCAATCGTGCCCGCCAAGGTTGGATTGGCCGCTTTCAACAGTTCGTTGCGCGACAACTCGGATTTAACTTCGGTGCTGCTCATAGGCTTAACACTACTAGATAGGTGTATTTTGCAAAATACTAAAAGTCATTGTCAAACAGGTTTTTTAGAGCCTTCGGTGAAAAACATGCGTTAATGTCTATTGAATAAATAGAGTATCAATCTTGCTTGGATGGTTTTGACGGCAAGGAAGATGTGAGATCTCAAGTTGCCGGGGCCACGCGCTGGCCAAGCAATGCGGCCAGAAACAGCAGCAAAAAGCAAACGCTGGATGTCCGGGAAATTTCCGGTGCCACCGCCAACCAATCCACGAAGGCAATGCCCGCCAGCAATCCCGCCACGGTTCGCCCCACGTTGACCTCAGTTGTCCAGAAGGCCGTCCGGAGGCAGCGCACCACCCACAACGCCAGAACGAGCGACACCAGCAATGCCGGTTCGCGATACGGACCGGCGTTCACCAGCAACGCCAGCAGCATGGGCGTGCCCAATAGCGCCACCGGCCAGAGCGGCGGCTGAGCGCGTGTGGTTTCCTTGCGCGCCAGGCCGCTCAATCCGACGACGTACAACCCCATGGCCACTCCGCACCACAGTGCGCGGCCTGTGACGCCGAACACACCGGTTGAGGCGGCCAGCACATACACCAGAAACCGGCAGGCGCCCATTAGCACCGGTGACAACGTAAAGATTTTGTGAACGGCATTGTAAATCAGGATACAGAGCGCCAACGCGACCCCGGCGGCCGCCGTCACCGGACCGAGCCACAGCAGAAATAATTCACCCAGCGCGAGCCAGAGAAAGCCGAGTTTCCACACGGTGTTCCGTTCGATGGCGCCCGAGGGAATGGGCCGTTCCCGGCGATGCTGTTGATCGAACGTGGCGTCAAAGGCATCGTTCAAGAACATGCCGCCGATATAGAGCAGCGTGGTGCCGATAAAGAGGAACGGGAGTTTCTCCAAATTACCACCGCCGCCGAGCCACCAACCCGCCAGGCAATTTGACCACACGGTGGGCAGATTGGAAACACGACCGAGGACGAGAAGAGAGCGAAGGCAGCGCGTCACAGCAGATTTTAGTTTTCGGTGATCGGTTCTTGAAAGTCGGCGTTTTATGGTTCTGAACAGGTCAAGGATTTGAGGAGTGGATGACCCGGTGACCTTCAACTCAAATTAACCAAACCTCGTTCAGTCAGGCGCTGCAACGTCCACTCGTATTCCGCCACCAGTTGTTCCACGACATCGCGGTTCTTTAATTCCGGCGGCAGCACTTCCCACGTGTAGGTCTCCATTTCGAGATGCGAGCACAACGCTGGATTCGCCGCCAGCAGATCGAGCACGCCCAGTAGATGATCCACCGTGTTGCCAAACAGCGCCGTCGGCGGGCTGTGCAGCGGGATATGAAAATGGATCCGCCATTCCGCGGCATGCGTTGACTCTTTTTCACCCTTCAGCGCGTCACGCAAATCCCGGTAAATGACGCGCTGGCTGTCAGCTTGCTGGACGACGACTTGGTGCAGGTAAACGTCATCGGCAAATGCACCCAACGCCTCGCGGGCTTCCGCGGTGGGCTTGACGCGCAGCGCGTTGCTCAGATGAATCTTGCTGAGTTTGATGCCATGCTGTTGCAGGCGGCCGATGGCGTCCTGCGGTTCTTCAAACTCCACCGCAAAGTGGCAGGTGTCGTAATTCACGCCCAAATGTTCGTTGAGGCGCGGGTCATTGGGATGTTCAGTACGCAGCCGGTCAAAAAAATGGAGCACTTCGGCGCTGCCTTCCAGCACACACATCGGCTCGGGTTCCAGACCGAGATGCAGCTTGCGTCCAGTTTGCTCACTCACACGCGCGACGTGCTCGGCACAACGCCAGAGGTTGGCGCGGATCAAGGCGTGTTCCTCGGGTGTGGTCACGAGCCCTTTGAAACCGCAAGGCAGGCTGCTCACGCTGCCTTCAACTTGGTCTGGCAGCAATTGTGCGAGCAGATCGAACAACCGGTTCGTATAAGCCAGCCGTTCCGGCGTGGTCCAATCCGGCACGTAAACCCCGGTCTTCACGCGCGTCCCGTGGAACTGGCCATAGGGGAAACCATTGATCGTAAAGACATAGCACTGGTTTGCCGCGAGCCAGCGTTGGAAGGCCAGCAAAGTCCCGGCATCACTCAACTCCTGCGCCGCGCGGTTACTCAAGCGCAGCCCGATGGCGTACGGCTTGTCGGGACACACGCGCTGCCGCACCGCAAGCGTGTAATTCTTCAACGCCGCGAACGTTTCGGCCCACGTTTCGCCCCGATGGACATTGGTGCAGTAGGCGAGGTGCAGGTTGTGGTTGAGCTTCATGCGCAGGCGAATTCTAGCGCGCCTTCCGCGTAACAGGAAAGCGGGAAAGCAGCGCGCGCACCCATCCAAATACCCAGATGCTCACCTCGAGAGCCCCTATTTAGGTCCTTGGGTATTTGGGTGCTTCCTCATGCTCCAAAGACTCCAGCTTCTTCTTCAGTGCCGGTGACGGAAGCCAATCCTGTCTCACTCCGTCCGGCGGCTGACGCGGGTTACAGTTCCCGCAGGGCGGCTGCAATGGGCACGCGCACCGCGCGAATCGCCGGGAAGAGTCCGCCAATCAGACCGATGGCCACCGCCCAAATGATCGCGCTCCCCAGCAGTTGCGGGGTCACGGCGAACGCGAAGGCAATCTGGCTAAAGCTCTGCCAGTTGATGGTGGCCGCCTGGTAGCCGTCAAAAGCGAAATACGCCGCGGCGGCGCCCACCACGCCACCGATCAACGCCAGCGCCAGGGACTCGAACATCACAGAGAGCACCACGGGACCGGCCCCGAAACCCAGTGCCCGCAACGTGGCAATCTCGCGGGTGCGCGCGGCCACGGCGCTGTACATGGTGTTCAACGCGCCGAATAATGCGCCCAGCGCCATCATCACGGCGATGAACACGCCGAAGTTTTGAATGAACGCGGTTAGCATCGAAGATTGGTCGGCCAGATATTCGGCCTGGCTCAACACCTTCACCTTGAGCCGCGGATTCGTTGTCAGCGAGTCCTTGAACTCCTGGAACGCTGCGGGCGATGAAAGTTTGGCGTACACCGACTGGAAGGAATCCCCGCGTTGATAAGCCGGTTGGAGCACGGCGGCATCCGTCCACATTTCCGATTCGGCGGAACCACCGCCACCGGTGAAGATGCCCACAATCTCCCAATCGTTCTGGCCGAGCCGCAGTTTGCTGCCGACTTCCAGTCCGGCGAACGCCCGGGCAGCGCCGGCCCCCGCGATAACTTCGTTGCGGCCCGATTCAAACATGCGGCCTTCGATGATTTTGAAATCATCCCTTACGCTCGACGCGGCCTGCTCGACGCCGCGGAAAGGCACGTTTGCGTCCGTGCCCGTGGAGCGTTTCGGCAGGTTGATGATGACAAACAATTCGGCCGAAGCCAGCGGGCCGTCCGCGTTGCGTGCCAGGCCCGGCGCATCCGCGATCAGGCGGGTTTCCTCGCGCGAAAGCCCGCTGGTCATTTCCGCGTCCGCCCCGCTGCGCAGCACGATGGCCACATCATCCGCGCCCGGCACCGACATCGCGGCACGGAAACCCGCGGCGATGGACAGCACGCCCACAAAGACCGTTACCACACCGGCAATGCCAACCCCGGCGGCAATGGCTGCGCCTTTGCGCTCGGGGATGGTGCGCAGATTAAACAGCGTGACGGAGACGACTTGGGAAAACCAATTGAGCATAGGTCAAAATTCCAAACACCAGACTCCAAACATCAAACAAGCTCCAAAGCCCAGACTCCAGACCACGCCCGCAGCCAGGCGGGAATCCAGGGTTTCACCGCCCTCTTGGCGTTCGGTGTTTGGCATTTGGTGATTCCTCATCCCTGCCTCCGTAACGCGTCGGCGATGCGCAGCCGCATGGCATTCAGCGCCGGCAGGATTCCCGCGATGACGCCCAACGCGAAGACCAGCCCCGCTCCGATTCCCACGTAACGCACTGGTAGGTAGAACACCGGCAACATGGCAGGCACCGGGCTGCCGCCCGCCGCGATCAACCAGGCCACCCCCAGACCGGCCAACCCGCCGATCCCGGTCAACAGGCACGACTCGAACAACACCAGTGTCAACGCCAGTTCATTGGTGAAACCCATCGCCTTCAACACGCCGATTTCCTCGGTGCGTTCACGCACGGATTGCGCCATGGTGTTACCCGCCACGAGCAGGATCGTGAAAAACACCGCGCTCAGAATCCCAATGAGAATCGTCCCGATGTCCCCCACCTGTTGCACGAAACCTTGCGCAAACGCGCCTTCCGGTTCGGACTTTGTCTCGTGGGGAGAATTGGCGAATTCCTCATCAATCGCCTTCGCCACTTCCGCCGCGCGATCCGGATCGTTCACGCGCACCGTGTACCACCCCACCAGCCCCTCGCCGTACGCCCGGCCTTCGTCGAAGTAGTCGTAGCGGAAAAAGAAGCCCGAAGTATCGGTGCCCTTGTTGGCGCCGTCGTAAATGCCGACGACCTCAAACTCCCACGGCTCGTCGCCTTTGCGCGGCCAGATCGGGGAAACCAGTTGGATGCGGTCGCCGATCTTCCATTGGAATTCCTTGCGCTCCGTGAGCGTGCGGCCCACCACCGCTCCCGTCCGCGTCCTCAGCCAGGCTTGTTTCTGGTCTTCGGGCAGCACGTACTCCGTGTGCATTGCCAGAAAGGCCTCCGGTTCGACCGGGAAGCTGCCAAAGAAGTTTTTGGGCTCGTTTTTGTAGATGCCGTTGAACCACGTCCAATGACTCGCGGAAACCACCCCGGGAATGCGTTCCATCCGGGCGCGATGCGATTCCGGCAGGGTCATGATGAGGGACACTTTGTGCCGCACGATGAGCCGGTCCGCCCCGGCCATCGTCACGCCGGCCGTGAACGCCTCCTTGATCGTGCAGAGCAGGCCGAACAACAGAAACGCCACGAAGATGGAAAGCAACGTCAGCAGCGTGCGCAGTTTGCGCCGCTTCAGGTTGCTCCAGACCAGGTGCAGGAATTTCATTTCACCGGTTCATTGCTGAGTTGCCCCTTGTTCAAATAAACCGTCCGGGAGGCGCGGGCCGAGGCGTGCGGATCGTGCGTGACCATGATGATCGTCTTGCCGTGCTCGCGGTTGAGCGCCTGCAGCAGGTCCAGAATTTCATCACCGGACTTGCGGTCCAGATCACCCGTCGGCTCGTCGCAGAGCAACAGGGTCGGGTCCGTGGCAATGGCCCGGGCGATGCCTACGCGCTGTTGTTCACCGCCGGAAAGCTGTCGCGGATAATGTTTGGTGCGGTGCGCCAGGCCGACGACCGCCAGCGCCGTGGCTGCGTGTTGCCGCCGTTCCGCTTTCGAGAGATGCGTCAGCAACAGCGGCAACTCCACGTTGCGCTCGGCGGTCAGCACCGGCAGCAGATTGTAGAGCTGGAAGACGAAGCCGATGTGCCGCGCCCGCCACGCCGCGAGCTGGCGATCCGAGAGTTCGCTGACGTGCTCACCCGCAATGCTCACCGTGCCCTTGGTCGGGCGGTCCAGGCCGCCGATCAAGTTGAGGAGCGTGCTCTTGCCGGACCCGGACGGCCCCATGAGCGCGAGGAATTCGCCTTTCGGCACTTTCAAATGCAAATCCGACAGCACGTGAATGTCTTCCGAGCCGCGGTGGAAGATTTTCTCGATGCCGTCCAAATCCACCAACGCGCCATCGGTCTGGGTTGGTTCATTCATGGTTTGATTTCCTTCAATTTCGTTCCGGCTGTCAAGCCGGCAGGCACCCTGGCCACCACGCTTTCGCCCGCCGCCACGCCCGCGCTGAGTTGCGTGTCGCCGCCCACCGTGAGGCTGACCGTAACCGCGCGGCGCTCAGCACGTCCGTTTTGCACCACCCACACGATGTCCCGTCCGTCCTGTTGCTGAATCGCCGACTTCGGCACAATCACGGCCGGGCTGGTTGCGGTGCCGGTTTCGCTCGCTTCCCGAAACGCGACTTTTACACTCATCTCCGGCAAGATCCGCGGGTCAAGCTGGTCAAAGCCGACGCGCACTCTGACCGTGGATTTCTGCCGGTCAGCGGTGGGAATGATGGCGATGACCTTGCAGGGAATTTTCCAGGTGGGATAGGCGTCTAGCGTCGCCTCGACCGCTTGGCCCGATTGAACGCGATTGATGTAGCTCTCGTTCACGTCAATTTCGATTTCGAGCGAATCCATGTCCACAATCGTACAGATGCCGGTGCGCGTGAAACCGCCACCCGCGGAAATGGGCGAAATCATCTCGCCCGGTTGCGCGTTCTTGGAGGTAACGATGCCCGGGAAGGGCGCGCGAATGATGGTGTCCTCCAGTTGCTGCTGCCACAAGGCGAGTTCCCTCTCGGCCACGGTGACGCCGGCTTGCTGTTGTTCCAACCGCGCCTGGAGTGCTTTCGCCTCAGCCTCGGCCCGGTCCAGGTCGGCTTGCGGGGCGATGCTGGTTCGCACGAGGTCCGTGGTCCGGCGCAATTCCAGTTCCGCCTGCTTAAGCCGCGCGCGCGTTTCCGCCAGGGCGCTCTTTGCGGACTGCACCTGCGCTTCGGCCAGCCTGAGACTGGCCGTCACGTTCACATCATCGAGCCGCGCCAGCACCTGGCCCTCCTGGACGCGCAGGCCCTCCTCGACGAGCACTTCGACGACTTTGCCGGTGACCTTGGAGGAAACGGTCGCCTCGCGCCGCGCGGTAACGTAGCCGGAAGCGTTCAACACCGTTCGCTCGCCGCTGTCATTCGCGGCTGAACGAGCCGCCACGGTCTGCACCTCGAGCGTTCTGGATCGCGTGAACCACCATGCCACCGCCCCGCCGAGCAACAGCACAAGGACCACCACCCCAATGAGCCACCCGCCGGCACTGGGTTTGGCCTCAGGTCGGTGCTTGATACGCAAATCATCCAAGGTGGGCTTGGCGGAACTCATAGTTTGGAGGCACAGGAAATCGAATCTTCACCTTCGGGTCAAATGGGATGTGAGCCGGGGCTGAGGCACTTTCACTTCATCCCTTGCCTTCGATGTGCTGCACGTGATACTTGCCAGTGGTGGGCCAGTCAATCCCCGTGATGATTGGCAGTTGCCGGGTTGCCGGTTTAGCCGAGCTGGTGCCGTGACAAACCTATTTCGAGACAAGGTAGGGCGCGTCACTCCGTGCGCGCCGTTGGGAAAGCCATGCGCCGGTTGCGGCGCGCACGGCGTGACGCGCCCTACCGACTCTGAGCGCATGTTTCCAAACTCCTGAGTTCCCGCATCAGGCACGGCCACGCCGAACCGCTGCGCAGCAGCCAAAACGCGGATCAAATGTAAACGAAAGCGGGGGCGGTGGAGGACCGCGCAAACCGGAATGGGCGGGGAGGCGACAACCTCACAACCAGGGCTTGAGCCGTTCGCGCAACAAACCGCGCGCACGATACAACCGCGATTCTACCGCCTTGGGGGTTGCGCCCAGGATGGCCGCCGCCTCCGCTACGCTGCACTCCTGCCATTCGCACAGAATGATCGCCTCGCGCAAGTCTTCCGGCAGACGGTTCACCGCCGCCCGCACTGCGGCCCGACGTTCTTCCTCCAGCGCCGCGTGGCTGGGTGAGGGCAAATTTGCCGGCAGCATACTGGCCAGACTTTGGCCCGTAGCATCCCTTTCGGCCTCCAACGAAACTCCCGGATGCCGGGTGCGCCAGCGGAAATGATTCCGCGCGAGATTTGTGGCAATGGTGTAGAGCCAGGTTGTGAATTTCTCACCCGTCCGAAAGCTGGCGCGGGCGCGATAGACGCGGAAGAAAGTTTCCTGGGCCAGATCGTTGGCGTCCTCTTCGTTGGCGAGCGTCCGGCATAGGAATTGAAACACCGGCGTCGCGTGGCGCGCCATCAGGTCGTCCAGCGCGTTGTCGTGCCCGGCCATCAATCGCTCCATGTCGGCGCGGTCGCGGTCAGCGGCCTCAGTGGTGTCCATGGGCGGGCGGATGATCCGACATGGATTGTTCGATCTGCTCGTGGAAGCCGAGCGTGAGGCTTTGCATGCGCGCGAGGTAGCGGCGGCCCAGCTCCGGCGGCATGGCCTGGCTGACTTCGATGAAGTGCTGGAGCATCCGGGCCTGACAGCGTGCGCGCAGTTCGCCGAGTTCGATCAATTTGATTTCAACCCCGGCAACGAGATTGGTGCCGTGATCCAACACCGCCTCCAGTTCGCGTTTTTTGGCCGCGATCTGCTGGCACATCTCCACGCACTCGGGGAGGTAGCCATCGTGAAGCTGGCGCACGCGGGCCAATTCAGCCTCGCTCAACCGGAACTCCTGGCGCAGCCAGTCCAGGTCATCGGCCGGATTGTTGATCTGCCGGGCGCAAATCTGGTGCGCGAGAAAATACGCCGCCGCGAAGATCGCCACCCCTGCGGCGAGCAATCCCAGCAGAATTGCAGGTGAGCGGCGCATGGCGGTCAGCGTAGAAGACTGGGCGCGACGGTGGCCAGGTAACGCGCCTGCGCGTCGTGCCGCGCGGTATTCACGCCCTCGCGCACACCCAGCAATGCGCCGGCCAGAACCAGTGCGGCCACCGCCGCAAACGCGAGCCGGGGGCGAAACACCATTTGGATCAGTGCGTCCAACCAACTGTTGCCGTTGGCGGAGGATTGGGCTTCGGCGTGTTCAATCCGGCGCCAGACGCCTTCCTGGAAGCGCGGGGGCAAGGCCGGCGCCGCGCACGATTCGTGAAGCAGGGCGCTCAACCGGGCATCGTCGGGATGGATTTCGTTTTTTTTCATTGGATCAGCGGCGGCGGCACGTTCGGTCCGCCGCCCGCAGTGTATGCCTTTGGTGTCACGGGGACAACCCGGCGAGGGTCAATTCGTGGCGCAGCAGGTGCGCAGGGCCGAGCAGCGGGTGGCTACCACTTTGCAGCAGGAGGCGGTCGCGGATTTCGCGTCGGCAGTGAGGTGCTTCGGACTGGCAATGACATTGCATCTGGCTGTGGCCAGGTTGGGTGAGTCCGCCGTGCCTTGGACCGGCTGCTGCTGATGGTCGAGCGCACGGGGTGAAGCCACGATGTGCCGGCTCTCCGTGGCGAGGTTGCGCTCCACCGCCACGGTTGAGCCAGCCTTGACTTGACTGTCTTTGGCCCGCGGCGAGAGGAGGTTTGGCGCGGCGTTGAGGTTGGAGGCGAGGGTGACCAGCGCGGCCAACCCGACGATTTTCATGACGATTCCACTTTTCATTTTTTTCCGTTTCTCTTTTCCAGTTCTTGGCGGTGCTTCATTGCACCGACGATTCACTTAACTGTCATTACCCCGGTCCGAAGGATTTCCCGCATGTTTTTTGCGTCGGTCTGGCTGCGCGGGTTGGACTCTGTCCCGGGGCCGGCGATGCCCGTGGACTGCCCTGGGCGGCGCAGTCGTGAGACGCGTTTCTTCCGTGCGATTTCACTCGCAGGATGGTCAAATGACTTCTGGTGAAGATTCAGGGTCTCATCACGAAGCGTACCGCTTGGTTGCTGGCTGTCGGCCTTTTGGCAGGCTCAATCGCCGCGTGGTGCTGGTTGGTGTTCGGGAGTGGCGTTGAATCGAGCGATTTCAAAGCGGCCAGTGTCCTGCCAAGGGTTTTGATCTATTCAGGCATTTCCTTCGCCGCCATCCTCCTGCTGGGCCCTGTCTCGAAAGCACTACGCCGCCTGCTGCGCTGGCTGTTCAGTTGGCGGACCATCCAGCGCGGACTCATCGGCTTGGCGGGGCTTTTCGTCTTCGTCGTTCTGTTCTATGTCGAGGAAAACTGGCGCGGCAGGCACGATTGGGAAAAATTCAGACGGGAATGGGAAGCCAAAGGCGAACGGTTTGATTTTGCCAGCTTTGTCCCGCCGCCGGTCCCTGATGATCAAAACTTTGCGCTGACGCCGATCGTCGCGAGTTGTTACAGCCACGTCTTGGATCGCCAAGGTCATCGCATCAAACCGGAGCAGACAAACGTGGTGAATCGGCTGGAACTGGCCATATATCGCGAGGGAATACCGGCCACTACCAATATGCCGTTGGGCCAATGGCATCAGTCCCGTTTCACCGATTTGAAAGCATGGCAGAATCACTACCGCACAAGGTCGCTTACCAATGAGGCGATCGTTCAGGCTGCTGCCGGGGAGATATACGCCCGGAGGTCTGGGGTCGAGCCGGTGGCGACGAATGAATTTCCTCTTGCCGCACAGCCGCAGTCGCCCGCCGCGGATGTATTGCTGGCTTTGAGCAAATATGATTCTGCCATCGAGGAATTGCGCCAGGCCAGCCGCTTGCCGTATGCCCGGTTTCCGCTGGAATACTCAGCGAACAACCCGGGAGAGATGATCTTTCCGCATTACGAGTCACTCAAGGCCACCGCGTCGGTTTTGCGGTTGCGCGCGATCGCGGAACTGAACAATAAACAGTCCCAAAGTGCTTTGGCGGATGTCCGGCTCATCTTGTATCTGGCCGATTCCATCCGCCACGAGCCAGTGAGACGGTCGTTGCGGTCGCGACTGGAGATCGTTAATTACGCGATCCAACCGATTTGGGAAGGATTAGCGCGACGGCAATGGTCGGACGACCAATTGGTGGCGATGGAACGCGAGCTTGCAGGGTTTAATGCGATGCGCGATTACAGCTTCGTTCTGCGATCGGAGTTGGCGTGGCAACTGAAAGTAATTGACTACCTACGGGTTGAGCGCATGGCGAATTCCTTCACCTGCATGTGCGGTGACACCATGTTCTGGCCGACACTGGCATACCGCCTGTCGCCAAGCGGCTGGTTTTATATGAACAAAGTGGCTATGGCCCGCTGTTATCAAGCAGCGTTTCCAATCAGCACTGAATTGAATCAGAGAATATTGTCGCCCAGCATTTCCGGTCGTTTTGAAGAAACCGCGGGACAGGTGCGAAGCCAATATTGGATAGTGGGTAATTGGTTTGTCGGCTTCCTCCTGCCCTCGCTCGAACGCGAGGCGAATACTTGCGCGCACGCCCAAACGTCGGTGGATTTGGCCCGGGTGGCGTGCGCTTTGGAGCGCTTTCGGCAGGCGAACGGTGGTTTTCCTGAATCACTCAACGCGCTCGTTCCGAGATACCTCCCAGAAACTCCACACGATGTCGTCAATGGCCAGCCCTTGCGTTATCGCCGAACGGAGAATGACACTTTCCTGCTCTATTCGGTCGGCTGGAATGAGGCGGACGATGGGGGAGAGCCTGAGCCATCGAGGTATTTCTATATCGGCATTTCCAAACCCACCGGTGATTGGGTGTGGCGTTATCCGGCCCATTGACTCTGCCGACCTGCCCGATGGTTGCCGACAAAAATCCCTGGTCCCTACGCACAGTCCAGGTGGCGGGGTTATGCCCCAATCAGATGCAATCTGTCGCTTGCGTGGCACGGCGCTTACGGTATCGTGGTCGTCCGGGCTGTGGCGGAAAACCAGCCTGACATGGCACAAAAAACCGCATGATACCCGAGCTTTCAGACATCGCCGCGCGCGTGCGCGGTTTCATCGCCTGCGCCGTTCCGGACACCGCCAGCCGTGGCAACGTGACTCTCAGCAATGGTTGCATTTCAGAATCTGAAAGCTCCGAACCAGTTTACGCTTGCAGCGAGAAACAGTTTGAAGCCCTTGCTCTGGAACTGTTCGCCCTGCAGTTCGCGCACAACGCGCCGTACCGCCGGATATGTGAAGCTCGCGGAATCGTCCCAGCCAGGGTCGGGCACTGGTCGCAAATCCCGGCAGTGCCGACGGCGGCGTTCAAGGAACTGGAGCTTTCCTGCCTGCCGGCTTCTGAGCGCACCACCGAGTTTCATTCCAGCGGCACGACGGCGCAGCGGCCGAGCCGGCATTTTCACAGTGCCGAGTCGCTGGCGGTTTATGAAGCTTCGCTGTGGCCGTGGTTTGGGCGGCACGTCCTGGCGGATTTCAACTCTCAGAATGTGGATTTCAGTTTGGCAATCCTGACTCCGCCGCCGGATCAAGCGCCACACTCTTCACTTGTTTACATGTTTGAGGTCGTGCGCCAACGATTAAACGCGCCAGCCACCGATTTTCTGGGAGCCACTGCAAACGATGGAACGTGGAGCGTGGATGGTGAATCCGTCGCGCGGACGTTGCGCAAGGCAGGCGAGGCCACGACGCCGCTGGTGCTGCTCGGCACGGCGTTCGGATTCGTTCACCTCCTGGACTTTCTGTCCGAAGCGGATTTACGGTTCCGGCTCCCGGCGGGGTCGCGCGTGATGGAAACCGGCGGATACAAGGGCCGTTCGCGCGCATTGCCGAAAACGGATTTGCACGCCCTGCTCACCCAGCGTCTCGGCGTGCCTGCCGCGCGTATCATTTGCGAGTACGGCATGAGCGAACTCAGTTCGCAGGCGTATGACGGCGGCTCCGTTGACGCATCACGCATCACGCATCACGCATCCCGTGTCTTCCATTTCCCCCCGTGGGTGCGGGCGCAAATCATCTCGCCCGAAACCGGCCGCGAAGTTGCCGAAGGCGAAACCGGTTTGCTTCGCGTGTTCGATTTGGCGAACGTGTTCTCCGTGATGGCAATTCAGACGGAAGATTTGGGCGTCCGCCGTGGTGACGGATTTGAATTGATGGGTCGCGCTGAACTGGCCGAATCGCGCGGGTGTTCGCTGATGACGGCCTGAGAGCATGAGCACCGCCCCGTCGCACAAACCCCGCACGCTCTGGCTCGTGGGCGCGCTGCATGCATTCACGCATGTCTATTACGTGGCATTGATCCCGTTGTATCTGCTCGTGCAGCGGGACTTTCAATTTGCCAGCGTGGGTCAGGCCACGTCGCTGGTTACGGTGCAGATGATTGCCTACTTTGTGCCGAGCTACCTGCTGGGGGTGCTGGCGGATCGCGTGAGTCGTAAAAAACTCCTGGGCTACGGGCTGGCAATCAATGGGCTGGGTTACGTGGCCCTCGCGCTGTCGCCGAATTACGGCTGCGCCGTTGCGGCCGCGATCCTCGCCGGGATTGGCGGCAGTTTTTATCATCCGGCGGCGACCGCCATGATTGCACGACTTTACCCGGTCAACACCGGGCGGGCGCTGGGCTTGATCGGCGCCGGTGCCAGCGTGGGCTTTTTTGTCGGCCCGCTCTACAGCGGCTGGCGCGCGGCTTCGCTGGAAGCGGTGCGTGGCGCGGCGGCGTGGCGCGTTCCGATTCTGGAACTCGGAATCCTGGGCATCGTGGCGGCGGGGATTTTCGCCTGGCTCGCGCACGAAGAGCAACCGTCCACCAAGATTGAGGTTCGCGGCGCGGCGCGCAGCCCCATCTTTCCCACGACGACGCTCTGGGTCTGGTTCATCGCGTGCGCGTTTGCCTTCAGCCTGCGCGACTTTGCGGGCGCGGGCATGGGCACGATGAGTTCGCTTTTTCTGCAAAAGGCCCACGGTTACGACGCCCGACTCGCAGGGCTGGCTCTAAGCGTTCTCTTCATCGTCAGCGCAATCAGCAACCCGCTCTTTGGGCATTTGAGCGACCGCGGACGCAAACGCTGGATGGCGTCCGTGACTCTCATCGGGGCGCTGCTGATGGTGTCTTTTCCGCTGATGCCTGGTCCGTGGCTCATTCCCTGCCTGGCGGCCTACGGCTTTTTCTTCATGTCCATTTATCCCATGGTCGAGGCGGAACTCATGCAATCCGTGCCGGACGCCGTGCGCGGACGGGTCTTCGGATTGTTCATCACCGTGGGTGGTTTCGTCGGTAATTTGTCCCACTGGATCGTCGGCGCGCAGGTCAAGCGCATGGGCGAAGCCGCGCAATCCGTGGCGGCGTACCAGCCGCTTTACGTTGCCATTGCGGCACTAACGGTGCTGTCGCTGCTGGGTCTGCCGTGTTTGCACGCGATTCGCAAACGGGAACACCTCGAACCGCCTCCGTCCCTATGACCGCCCAGTACAGCTCGTCAATCATCAATCCTAAATCACAAATCCCGTGACGCTGCCCAATTACTTTCTCGCCGATCTGCCGTCCACCACCACGTTCTCGCCCGCGCTGCTGGAGGAAGCCTGCTTGACGCTCAAACGAAACCGCGCCCAATACCTGGCGGCGCGTTCAACTGAACAAATCGTGCGCCTGCTGGTCCATGTCGCTGAAGGTTGGCGGCAGGCGGACAATCCGTTCCGCAAACTGGCGCTGGCGGAAGGCCCGGGGCAGACGGGTTTCCCGCGCGCTACCCTAAAGAAAGGACTGGACCAACTCTTCCAGCAGTTCATCCCGGAGAACTTCGACGCGTTGCTGACGCAGGAGCTCGGCGATGCGCGGGCGCTCGACGGGCCATGCCCTTCGCCGGCGGGCGATGGACGCCTGCGCCACGCAATGGCGCTGGGACCGGAGTTCCTGGTGCAGTTCACGGCGGGAAACATTCCGAACCCGACGCTGATGAGCCTGACGCTCGGTTTGCTGACCCGCTCGGCGCAGTTCGTGAAATGCGCGAGCGGCGCATCGTTCCTGCCCCGGCTGTTCGCCCATTCGATTTACGAGGCTGACCGCAAACTGGGCGCGTGCCTGGAAATTGCCGAATGGCGCGGCGGCAAGGCGGCGCTGGAGGACGTTCTGTTCGCGCACGCCGATTGTCTGACAGCTACGGGCAGTGATGAAACACTGGCGGCCATTCGCACCCGGCTGTCGCTCAAGACGCGATTCGTCGGCTACGGGCATCGGGTGAGTTTTGGTTTTCTGGCGGGCGAAGCTCTGGCGGGTTTTAGCGCCAGCAAAGTTGTGTCCCAGGTGGCGGAAGACGTCGTTGCGTGGAATCAGCTCGGCTGTCTTTCGCCCCATGTGATCTACGTGCAGACTGGCGGCGGAGCTTCGGCGGAGCAATTTGCCGAATCGCTCGCGGATGAACTGGCGCGGCGCGAACCCGACGCCCCGCGCGGGGAACTTCCCGCAGCGCCCGCGGCCACCATCGCCTCGCGGCGCGCGATTTACGAAGTGCGCGCCGCTCATTCGCCGGAGACGCGTATCTGGCACAGTCGCGACTCCACGGCCTGGACGGTGGTTTATGAAGCCGACCCGCGTTTCCAGACTTCGTGCCTGTACCGCTTCGTGTATGTGAAGCCGGTGAAGGATTTGGGCGAGGCGCTGCGCCATGCGGACGTGGTGCGTGGCCAGGTTTCCACCGTCGGCCTCGCCGCGCCCGATCCCAGCGCCAAAGAGTTGGCCGTGCAACTGGCGCGCTGGGGCGTGCCGCGTGTGTGTCCGGTGGGTCGGATGCAGCAGCCGCCGCTGACCTGGCGGCATGATGGCCGGCCTGCGTTGGGAGATTTAGTGACATGGACGGACGTGGAAATGGGATGATTGACGGTTGGAGTGAAGCGGTGGACGTAATACACCAACGCTCCATCACTCCCTCTCACGGCAAGTCTTATGAAAATGGAATTACGCAAAACATTTCAGTTTGAAGCGGCGCACCTGTTGCCGCGTTTGCCCAAATCGCACAAGTGCCGCCGCTTGCATGGCCACAGTTTCCAGGTGGAAATCGTTGTCGCCGGTGAGTGCGATCCGAAACTCGGCTGGCTGATGGATTACGCCGACATCTCGGCAACCTTCAAACCGATCTGGGAAAAGCTGGACCACCGTTATCTGAACGAGATTCCTGGTCTTGAGAATCCGACCAGTGAAGAAATCGCGGTGTGGATCTGGAAAAAACTGAAGGCGAGGCTGCCGCTGCTGACGGAAGTGGTGGTGGCGGAAACCTGCACCGCGCGGGCGGTGTACCGGGGGGGATGAAACTCACCACAGGCCCCAGTAGAAGACGTAAGACGAAGCCTGATTGGTCGCCATTTGCCGCACGGATTTCCAAACCACCGAACCATCCAGCGCGCCAACGTTGCCGCCCTGGGCACCCCAGGCCGTCGCGGTCCGGCCTGCCGGTCCATAGAAGTACGAATGTTGGTTCTGGTAAATCCCGCCGCCGCGGGTATGAGGCACGGCGATCAACCCGTCGTTGCCCCAGTGGTTCGCATCCGCGAGGATCGTGTTGGTGGTGCCGGACTGGCTGAGTTTCGTGGGCGAAATCCAACGATATTGCGGAGCGCCGGTCGGCACGGCGTCGCCGAGATACTGGTAACCGATCAGGAATCCCCAGCTCGGATTGTAACGGCGCGGCGTGGCGTCGGGATTCCACCGGAAATTGGGGCAGTCGAGAATGCGCTCGTTGCCGGAGTATCGCACCAGATTCGTCCAGCCGACATTGGAGATGCGGATGGAGTGCCATTGCCCGGCGTTCTCGCGACCGGAGGGCACGCGGTCCTGGAAATCACCGCCATACATGTGAATGGCGAAGAGACACTGGCGCATGTTGCTTTTGCACGCCGCGCGTTGTGCCTTCTCCTTCGCATTGGCCAGGGCGGGAAGCAACATCGCCGCCAGAATCGCGATGATCGCGATGACCACCAGCAACTCAATGAGGGTGAAGGCAAAGCAGTCTTTCCGCAACATGGACGCGCGGTCAACTCTGGGCGCAGGCATCACCGTTATTTGGTTCATTGCCAAACCACTATCCTTGCCGGATGCCCGCTCGGCAACGCAAAACAACGTGCTGCGGCAGCCGGGCACGGCCAATTCACGAAGAGGTTCGGAAGCTGGGTTGGCGGGCATGGAGGCAGCGGATGGCGTAGCGATGATGTTCAGCGTTCATGGTGCTGAAG
>JAANMW010000102.1_pt1 | contig 86634 bp, 60 predicted proteins | sample 7279671 | NCBI WGS metagenome assembly JAANMW01 (sample SAMN14094541, study PRJNA606508) | bioreactor metagenome | isolation source: A lab-scale SPAN reactor treating ammonium-rich wastewater day 247 | place: Ireland: Galway | collected 2017-09-19 | reverse complement strand
CGAGGCTTGGCTGCTCACCGCCAGCGGCCACGTCCCTGTCGAGGGTTTGGACCCCTCCGACGGCCCCCAGGGTACAGGGCGAGGCTCCGGCCGAGCCGCCGCCCCGAGGTTGGTCGGCGCCGCGGCTCGGCAGGAGCCTCGCCCTCCCGGAGCCTCCCCACCTCCCCCGATTAGGGGTTGACGGAACAATAATATCGATACATGCTTATATGTGGTTGCGGAGACTGGCATGATCGACCCGGTCGAGGCGTTCGGGGCGTTGGCGGATCCGGTGCGGCTGGGGATCGTCAGACGGCTGCACGACCGGGGGGAGACCTGTGTGTGTGAGCTGTTGGACCAACTCGGCACCAGTCAGGCCAACATCTCCGCGCACTTGCGCATCCTGCGGCTGGCCGGTCTGGTCCGGTCCGAGAAGATTGGCAAGTGGGTCTTCTACCGGCTCGACGCCGCGGCCCTGGGCGAGCTGCTGGAGTGGCTGAGCGAGGCCGTCGGGCCGGCGAGCATGGTCGCCGACCGGCCGAAGGACTCGCTCTATCAGGCGTGTTGCACCGGCGGCGTGCCGCGGAGCCTGGACGAGGCTCAGGAGCGGATCGCCTGCTGTGGCGCGAAAGTGAGCTGACGGATGTCGACCTTGCCGGCGCCTGACCAGGCGCCTGAGTGTCCGCACAAGACGCTGTCGTTCCTCGATCGCTACCTCACGCTGTGGATCTTCGCCGCCATGGCGCTCGGCGTCGGCGTAGGCTATGTCGCGCCCGGGCTGGTCCATGGCCTGAACGCGGCCACCTCGATCGGCACGACCAGCATCCCCATCGCCCTCGGCCTGATCTTGATGATGTACCCCCCGCTGGCCAAAGTGAAGTACGAGGAGATGCACGAGGTCTTCCGCAACAAGAGGATCCTGACCCTGTCGCTGATCCAGAACTGGGTGATCGGCCCGGTGTTGATGTTCGCGCTGGCGGTCTTGCTGCTGCCGGACAAGCCGGACTACGCCGTCGGCCTGATCATGATCGGCCTCGCGCGGTGCATCGCGATGGTCATCGTCTGGAACGAGCTGGCCGAGGGGGACACCGAGTACGCCGCCGGGCTGGTGGCCTTCAACTCGGTCTTCCAAGTGCTGTTCTACTCGGTCTACGCGTACTTCTTCATCACCGTCCTGCCGCCGCTGCTGGGCATCGACTTCGGCGATGTCGATCTGTCGAAGATCACCATGGCGGAGATCGCCAAGAGCGTGTTCATCTACCTCGGCATTCCCTTCCTCGCCGGCATCCTGACCCGGGTCTGGGGCCTGCGGGCGAAGGGGCGCGAGTGGTACGAGCAGACGTTCATCCCGAGGATCAGCCCCATCACGCTGATCGCCCTGCTGTTCACCATCGTGGTGATGTTCTCGCTGAAGGGCGAGAAGATCGTCGAACTGCCGCTAGACGTGGTCCGCATCGCGGTGCCGTTGCTGGTCTACTTCGTGGTGATGTTCCTGGTCAGCTTCGCGATGGGCCATCGGCTTGGCGCCGACTACGGTCAGAGCACGACGCTGGCCTTCACCGCCGGAAGCAACAACTTCGAGCTGGCCATCGCGGTAGCGGTGGCGGTGTTCGGGCTGAGCTCGGGACAGGCCTTCGCCGCGGTGATCGGCCCGTTGGTCGAGGTGCCGGTGATGATCGGCCTGGTCAACGTGGCTTTCGCCCTGCGTCGGAGGTGGTTCGCGCCGCAACTGGCGGCCTGACCGGCTCAGAGCCTCTCCAGCAGCGCGACATCGTCGACGCGAACCGCGTTCGCGCCGACCGCCGACATCTCCACCACGTACAGATCGGCCCGGATGGCCACCGGCGCGCGCACCTCACCGACCTGCTCCGCCGCCCCTTCGACGGCCACGGTGGCGTGGCAAGCGCCCAGCGCGCGGGCGGTGATCAGGCGCAGGCGAACCCACTCGGCCGCAGGAACCGTGAGGCGGGTGGGCCGCCACTGCGCCGAGGTCATGTCGCGCAACCGGACCAGGCCATCCTCGGCCACCATCAGCTCGGCCTCGGCGGCCACCGTCGGGCTGCGCCCCTTGGCGGCCAGGTGCAAACCCGCCTCCGGGTCACGCCGCAGCCACAATTCGACTTCCCAGTCGCGGCCATCGGTGATGTCGTTGACGGTGTAGCCGTGCACCGACCGGCCGGCCGCGACCAGGCGGACCGAGTGCGGCGGGCTGTGCGCCAGCTCGGCGTCGAGCAGGGGGCCCGGACCGCCGAACACGCCCCACCGGCCGGTCATCCGCCGGGCGTCGCCGGTCATGCCCGTCTGACCGGGCGGAAAGCGCGCGGGGTCGTCGAAGGAGTCGCCCAGCCGGGTCCGGCGCAGCCGCGGCAGCCAGGCCGGCCGGACTTGGAAGGCGCGGTCGCTCTCGGCCTCCGTGGTGAACCGGAACTCGTTCGGCCCGGCCTTCTCGCGGAAGTAGAGCACCCGCCAGGCCAGCTCGGCCAGCCGACGGTCCCGGTCCTGGGCCATCATGGCGCGCAACGCCTCCTCGCCTGACGGCCCGAAGGTGAGCAGCAGCTCGCCCGCGGGACGGTACCCCCACTCGGCATCGGCGCGCCGGCAGCCGTCTCCGAACTGCCCGAACAGCGCCGTGGCGGCCGCCAGGATCTCCCCGCGCGCGGCGCCCGCGGCCTCATCGGAGCGGGCCATCATCCCGGCCAACGAGGTCGCGGCGCGGTCGGCGATGGCCGCATCGGTGAGTCGGGTGGCGGCGATCAGGGCACGCACCGCCGCCGGCGAGCCGACCACCGAGCCCAGCGCCTCGGCCGACGAATAGGCCGCGTACCGGTGCGGATCGGCCAGGTGCGCGGTGAGCAGCGGCACGTCCTCATCCTTGACGCCCACCAGCCGCAGCGCCCGCAGCGCGGTGGTGCGGACCACCGGATCACCGTCCCCGGCCGCGGCGCGGAGCGCGTCATGCGGCGGCGGCTTGATCCTCGGCAGCGTGTCCCGCGCCGCTTCGTGGAACGGATGCTCCTGGTGCTGGTGCAGCGCCGCCAGGATGCGCGCCGCGCTCTCCGGCCGGTTGAGCGTCCGGAGCATGACCATGGCCATGCCGCGGACCGATGGCTCGCGGTCGGCCAGCGCCTCCTCGATGGCCGGCACGCCCTGTGGGTCGCCGAGGGCGGCCAACGCGCCGAGGGCCAGCCGGCGGACGATCAGGTTCTCGTCCTTGAGGAATGGGAGGATCGCGGCGGCGCTCGCCTTGGAGCGGCCCTCGGCGACCTGCGCCAGGAAGACCATCCGGTCGAGCAGAGTCCCGCCCTTCAGCGCCCCGGCCTCCTGCTCGGGCAAGCCGCAGCGGGTCAGGTAATGGTGGTCTTCGGCCAGCGCCACCACCGCCGCGGCGCGGCCACCGAACGGCTGGTACACGGCGGCCGTCGGCGACGAGGTGCAGAACCCGACCTGGGTGCCGGTGTCACGGCACAGCCAGAGCATGTCCGAGATGGTCTTCGGCTGCCCCACCCCGTTGTACGAGCCATAGACCACAAGTTGGTCGACCGTGCCCTCGGCCACCCAGGTCTCCAGATCAAGGTAGATCTGGCCGAGGGTGTGGTAGTCCTGCTCAAGGGTCGACCAGACCTGCGGGTAGTGCGGCTCGCGCGGGTTGATGAACAAGCCCAGGCCGGTACCTGGCGGCAGCGCCGCCTTCAGCTCGCGCAGGTATTGGGTCAGGTGATTGCCGCGGAACTTGTGGAAGTCGGTCCGGCAGACGTTCTTGGTGAACGGATCGATGCGCGGGTCGCGGCCGAAAGTGCGCTGGAACTCGCGGACGATGGGCTCGTTGTAGGCGAACTCGTCCTGGAAGCGCATCGAGAAGTTCTCGACGTAGGTGATGAACAAGACCCCGTCGTAGCCCGCCTCGCGGGTCAGTCGTGCGTGGAGATCGACCAGCGCGGCGCGCGCCTCGGGATAGGCCAACTCGAGGCTACCGCCCTGTTGGCGGTACCCGTACTTGTCCACCGGCACCCACTCGGGGTGATCGAGCCGCAGCCGGGATTCCCAGAACCAGGGGTAGTCGCCGAAACCCGGGGTGTCGGCGGTGCAGCCCCAGTCGCCCAAGGTCCCGACGCCCCACAGCTCCATCCCGCGCTGGTGGGCCGCCTCGACGGCCAGCTTCTCGACCTTGACCTCGTCGATCAGGTGCCGCGACCAGTCGATGAAGGTGGCATACCGGAAGTTGTCGCGCCGGCAGTGCATGGTGGCCTGGAACGCCGCTTCCTGAAGCCCGCGCCAGTAGATGCGCCGCACGCCGAGGGACTTCAGCAGATCGAACGAGGCGGCGATGGAGGCGGGCGAATCGATGGGCAGCGACGAGGCCAGCCAATGGTTGTCGCCGGTGGAGATGTAGCAGTCCTTGACCAGCGGCGACGGCTCGGCCTGGGCTAAGGAAGCCGCGGCGGCGACCAGCAGGCAGTAGACGGGCCAGGGCAGCCGGGTGAGCACCGCGCACCTCCCGATGCAAGCTGACCGGAGCGGCTCAGATCCGCATCTGACCGTGGGCGAGCAACCCGACCAAGAACACATCTGCCTCGGGTGTCTTGCGCACGGCCTCCCAATCCAGAAAGGCTATCTTGGCCTGCTCGACACGATCGAGTGCCTGCTGCCTGGTATAGCGCTTCGCCAAGTCGTAGTCTGCTTCGTGGCGAGCCTGCTGGAGGTCGACGAATGCTCCAGCGCATCGCGACAAGCTGGTCGACGGCATCGCTCCACGCATACCAGGCCGAAGCTTGGCCGAGACCGTCCCGCTGGCAAACCCCTTGGCCACGGTCATCATCTCGTGGTGGCCGAACGCTCGCGCCAGACAGACCCGCAGGTCCGAGGCGCTCTTGCTGGTCACGAACTTCTTGGTTGCTTCGTCCACAAACAAGTGGTACAAGGCGTAGTAGGCGGTCGAGATGGCGCGCCGCAGACTGGCCTGCTTGGGTCGGCGCGACTCCTTCGTGGCCAGCAGCCGCGCCTGGTCCAGCAAGTCATGGTGCAAGCTCATGCCACTTGCTCTTCGGACGCCGCGGAGAACTGCACGTACACCCACTCCGCGGCCCCACCCGCCAAGTCGGCGACGAGATGCCGGATCCGTTCTCGCACCTCCTGGCGTGGCTCGAACGGTGTGTCGTCGTCTTCCAGGACCACCGACACCCAGACCGCCGGGGCATCGGTCCAATCGAGTCCCACCTCCGCACGGAACGCGTGGACCGCCAGCGGCAGGTCGTCCAACTCACGCAGCATCTTCTCGATCGTCTCGGCTTCGATCGTCGCGTGTGCGCCCATCGCTTCTGCCTCGTCAGCCGTACTCAGGATGTGCCCGTGCCTCGGCCGCTACAAACATGGTGTCGCCGACACGTCCGATCGTCGTGTTCGCGTCCTCCGCGCCGAGACCTCCGGGCCCCAACAGCCGCTGCCCACTCGCTCATCCCTGCCGCACCAGCTCGTGCCGCGAGCGCAGCTCCACCGGCGGCTGGCACAGGAGGCCGAACTCCGCGTAGGACACTTCCGCGACGCACAGGTCACCGAGCCGGGCCAGCGGTTCGCCGGTCGGCGAGCAGACCTGCGCCCGCCGGTGATCGCGGTCGCCGATGCAGGTCAACCCGTCCGCGTCCACGTCGGGGTCGTGTACGACCGTGACGCAGCCAGCCGTCCAGCGTGGCGCGGATTCCACCGCGGCCGAGGGCCGGTCGCCTCAGACCTTCAGCGTCGCCTGGCCGGACTTCCACTCACAGGGGGTCAGGCCGCCGGTCTGCAGAGCGTCCAGGACGCGCAGGACTTCGCCCACGCTGCGGCCGACGTCCAGGCTGTTGATGCACATCCACTGAAGCTTGCCGTCGGGGTCGATGACGAAGGTGCCGCGCAGGGCGATGCCCTTGTCCTCCAACAGCACGCCATAGGCGCGGGACAGGGCGTGGTTGGTGTCGCTCAGCATCGGGTGCCGCATGTCGGCCAGGTCGGGGTGGCTCTGGGTCCAACCTAGGTGCGAGAAAACCGAGTCGGTGCTGGCCGTGAGCAACTGGCAGTTGCGGGCGGCGAACTGGTCCACCGCGTTGTTGAAGGCCACGATCTCGGTCGGGCAGACAAAGGTGAAGTCGAGCGGGTAGAAGTACAGCACCACCCACTTGCCGCGGTTGTCGGCCAGCGAGATCGTCTTGAACTCACCGTCAACCAGCGCCTCGCACGCGAATTCCGGGGCCGGCTTGCCCACCTGCAGACACATCCTGGATCTCCCTTGCGCCACCGGCGTCGTGCCGCCGGGCGACTCGCCAAGAGTCTGCGCACGAAGCGGGAGTCTAACACCGGTCCCAGCGAGCGTCAGGACCAAGCGCGTCACGCGCGCGTCACGGTTGGTCAGTCGTGCCAGGCGCTGCGCGGCGGGCCGGCGGACATGGTCGCGTCCACGTCGGCCGCCAAGGCGCTCCGGGCGCCGCGAGCCTCGGCGAAGACCTGATCGTCGTAGGCCCGCGTGCGCAGCACCACCGGCATGGGCACCGCGTGGCCGAAGATGAGCGCCTGCTGCTTGCTGTCGAGTCCGGCCAGGACGACCTTCAGCCCGGCGGCGTTGGACGTGCCGGCGAGCACCGCCTGGAGGTCGCGGTCGTCGCTGAGCTGAGCGGTGATGCGGGTGCCGAGCTGGGAGAGGATCTCGTCGTCGATGCCGCTGGGCCGCTGGTCGACGATCAGCAGCGAGACGAAGTACTTGCGCAGCTCGCGGGCGATCTGCCCAAAACTGGTCTGCCGTGCCGCCTCCGGGTTGAGGAACTTGTGCGCCTCCTCGACACAGATCACGAGCTGCGGCGGCTTGTCCTCGGGCGCCTGGCTGCCGTGATAGGCTTCGGCCCGCTCGACCCAGGTGCCGTACAGCTTGCGGGTCAGGACGTTGGCCACCAGCAGGTAACCGGTCAAGCTGGTGACGTTGCCGAACTCGATCACCACGTGCTGGCGCTGCTGAATCAGGTGATCGACGATTCGCGCCGCGGCCGGCCGGGTGGCCGCCGGCAGCGTCTCGCGCAGGAACGGCAGCCGCTCCAGCTTGCGGAGCTTGCGCTGGACCGCCTGGAGCGAGGCCAGGTGCGCCCCGGTCTCCTCGGCCAGCGTCTCGGCGTCCTGCTTCAGCACCGCCTGCAGCCAGCGCTCCTGGTACTGCCTGGCGACCAGGCCGATGGTGTCGCAGCCGGTTTCGGAGAGGTCCAACTCGCCGCGCATGGCGTAGATGTCGGCGGGCTCGAGGTCGGCGTAGGCGAGCAGAATCTCCTCGTCGTAGCCGCCGCCGCGGCGCTTGGTCGACTGCGGGTCGAGGGTGAACACGCAGACCCGGCCGGGGAACAGGTCGCGCAGTCCGGGCACCAGCACCGTCCGCCCTTCCTGCCGGGCCTGGTTGCCGTACTCGTTGTGCATATCGAAGACCAGGGTGACCACCTCCCTGGGGCACTTGAGCAGCAGGCCGACCAGGGCCAGGCGGGTCAGGAAGGTCTTGCCCGTGCCGGTCTTGCCGAAGATGCCGTTGCTCCGCTCGACGAATCTGGTCAGGTCCAGGCAGATGGGCGTAGACATGTCCAACGGCGCGCCGACGTGCCACCGGTCGGCGGACTCCTTGTCGCCGAAGACCCGCGCCACGTCGGCCTCGCCGGCGCGTGAGGCGGTCCGGAAATGGCCCGGAACGGTCTTCACCTGGGCATTGTCCAGCTCGTCTTCGGCGCCGGCCTTGGGCAATTGCAGCAACGGCCGGAGGTGGACGGTGACGTAGGTCGATTCGCCGCGGAGCACTTCGCGCAGCAGCTCGTCGTCCTCGGCCGGCGGGCGGGCCGGGATGCGCGGGTTGGCCGACTCCAGGCGGACGTCGGTGATCATGGTGTAGAACACGTGCTCGTCGCCGTCGATCACCACGAACTGCCCGGCGCGGAGGCTCTCCGGCGAGATGCCGGCGTCCAGCTTCATCTCCAGGCCGTCCAGCAGACTGCCCTGCGTCAGGAGCCCCAGCCGCTCGCGCTCATCGTGCATCGAGCTTGCCCTCCAGACCGGCCAGCGCCGCCACGAAGTCGGCCAGGTCGAAGACGAACCCGAACGAGATGGCCACCCGCCACAGGCCGATCTCCTTGGCCAGCTCCCGCCGCGCGGTCTCCTTGTTTTCCACCGCGCAGGTGGCCTCGCGGATGGCCGAGCACATCACCCCGTGGCGGCTGATCTCCAGCATCCCGCCCGGTGAGCTGAGCAGGCAGGCGTCGATGGCGAAGCCGCAGTAGACCAGGTGGTTGACGCCGTGGTGCCGGCACAGGGCAAAGAGCTGGCGCGTGTCCTCGGCCACGTCCTCGTCGTCGCGCGGGACGGCCTCCTTGAGGAAGGTCCACCCGGCCCGCGAGGCGGCCACCGACTGGTTGTTGTGCGCGCCGCGCCAGACGTGGTCGGAGCGGAACTGGTGCAGCTTCTGGAGCAGCGGATCGCTCTCGACCCGCTCCGGCGCCGGCGGCGGCGGACCGGCCAGCTTGGCGGCGCGCTGGTAGCCGGGCAGGTGCGAGTAGTAGTCCTGCCCGCCGACCACGTGGAACAGCCGCAGCGGCGAGCGGCGGACGGCCTCGAACAGTGGCGGGAAGACGGTTCTGGCGATTGCGTAGGAGCGCGGCACGTACTCGACCGACCGCCACGCGCCGGGACACTCTTCGTAGCTGCCCACATCCCAGGCGTGCATGCAGACCAGCGCGGTACGGCTTGGGTCGAGCTCGAGCTCGGTCTTCTTCCACCCGCCGTACCCCTCGGCCGGGACGTCGAGGGCATAGTCGGCGTCGAACTCCTGGTAGTAGTTGGCCAGCACCTTCATCCGCGCTTCTCCTCGCGCCGCGGCCGGCCCGATCAGGGCCGCGGCCACGGCCGCGCTGCTCGTTTGGACAAACCGCCGGCGATCGACCGCCCCCTCCCCGGCCCTCCCCGCGGGCGGGGAGGGAGACTCCGTCCGTCCCCCCGTCCACGGGGGGACTACAGGGGGGGCTGTTCCGGTTCTGCGCCGCATCACCCGCCCGCCCGTTCCACGGCCGCCGCTTCGCCGGCCACCACCACCGGCTGGCCGTCGCGCCACTCGAACTCGACGAAGTCCTTCGTGGCCAGCACCCAGCCGTCGATGGTCGCGCCGCCGCCGGCCAGGGCGGCCAGCACCGGCCCGCCCGGTCCACGCCGCACGAAGGTCAGGTCAGCGGCCGGCTCGACGCTCCAGCCCGAGGGGCGCACCGGCAGCGGCGTTCGAGCTTGAGGGTCCCGGGCCACCAGGAGGTCCTCCCGGCCATCGGCCAGCGCGACGGCGATGGCCACCTGACCGTCACCGAGCGCCGTTCCCACCCCGTCGGTCAACGCCAGCCGCCTGGCCGAGGTCAGCCGCGGCTGGTCCTGGAACGGCTCGATCACGCCGGCGAAGGTGGAGTCGAGCTCTCCCTCGGCCCGCCGGCGCACGACGAGTTGCGGCAGCCAGGCCTCGTCGTTAACCGAGAAGCCGTTGTGCGAGACCCAACTCTCGCCCAGCAGGGCTTCCGCGCCGGGGGTCAGGCCGTGGTAGCGGAGGCGGACGTCGGTCCCGGCCGGCAGCAGCTTGCGCAGGTCGTCGACCGCGATCTCGACGGTCCAGCCGGGCGACGGCGACGGGTCGGACCGGAAGCCGCGCCACTGGCCGGCCAGGTCGAACCCCTCCGCCGGCGAGAGCTTGAGCCCGGAGGCGGTCGCGGTGCCGAAGGTCGAGTGCAGCAGCCAGGCATGATCGTGCCCGCCGGCCACCCGGAACAGGTCGACCGCGTAGCTGTCGGACTCCCCGGTGTCGATCAGCACCACCGTACGTTGGTAGCGCCTGCCCTGGTTCAGTTCCGGCGCGTCGACCCGCACAGCGCGGAACCGCTGGCCGACCGCCCAGAGCGTGGTCTCGCCGCGACCGTTGGGTTGGCTTCGATTGTCCACCAGGACGGTGTTGTGCGCGGCGGTGTGCCGGTACCAGTGGGCGCGCGGGCTGCCCCACCCCCCGTACTGCACCGGCGGATAGCCGTAGTCGGGGAGCAGGTCCAGCCCCTTGGCGAACAACCCCAGGTTGAGCCCGTCCTGGTGCCCGTGACCGCCGCCGGCGTCGTAGTCGAGCCAAACCGCCCGGCCGTCGGGTCCCTGCCCGGTGCGCAGGTGGGCCAGGCACCATTCGGTGAGATTGACCGAGCCGCTGGCCGGGATTGCGCCGGCCCGGGCGACCACCTCGGCCACATCGTGACGAACCGCCTCCGGCTCGGCGGCGAACAGGTCGTAAGGCAGTCCCTCGGTCCGGTTCTGGTTCAGGTTGTACAGCACCTGGCAGTAGGCCTCGTCGCCGGTCAGCTTGTACAGGCGCCAGAGGAGCGTGGCGGCCGACGCCACCTGGAGCAGTTGCGGCCCGTCCTCGGGCCGGGTCTGAAGCTGGACCCCGGCATAGACCGGGTAGACTCGCGCCACCGATCCACCGTCGCCGATCTCGGGGTAGAAGCGACCGAAGGACCAGTTGTCGACCATGAACCGCCAGGTCCGCCGCAGCTTCGGGTGCCGCTCGAGTAGCTTGGGCAGGAACTCGGGATCGCCGCGGTCGAACATGGCCACGAACTTGGTCAGTCCGTGGATGCCGTATGAGGCATAGCCCGTCAACCCCTTCTCACCGGTCACGCCATCCACCGCGGTGGCCTTGGCCACGATCCGGTCGATGTCCTGGCGCACCTCGCCGGCGCTGCCGTCGGGGTCGAGGATCGCCTTGCTGAAGGTCAGCGTGACGTCGGTCTGCGGATAGTTGGACTCGATCTTCCGGCGATTGGCGATGGCGTCCCGGAAGATGCGGTCCTCGATGTTGCGCCGGATGTCGGCCGCGCTGGCCTTCGGATTGGCGAGGCCGTGCCGCGCGGCCTTGGCCGCCAGGAAGACTACCAACTCGCGGTCGTCGGCCAGCGCCTCGACGATCTGGTCGTAGGCCAGGACCAGTTCGCGATGCTCCTCGGCGGCGTCGTGCCAGGTCGAGACGTAGCCGGCATGGCCCGGCTGCTCGTAGACCGTGCCCTGCTTCTGGAAATCGAACTCGGGGTAGACGTCGGCCACTCGGTCGAGCAGGATGGCGGCCTTGTGGGCATAGGCCCGGTCGCCGGTGACCACGTAGGCCGCGGCCAGGTTGCGCACCCCGCCGACGATCAATTGCTTCCACTGCCCGTAGATCAGGTAAGCGCCGATGAACCGCCACCGGTGGCCGTCGGCCAGGTACCCCTCGCCGTCATCCACCCCGAACTCGCGGAGCGGGTCGCCGGCGGCCGGGTGGGCGGCATTGACCAGCAGCTCGCGGTTGGCCAGCACCGGGTCGATGACCCCGCGGCCATCGAGGCCGGAGCGGTGGTAGGCGGCGAAGTCGTTGGTCGGGAACACGGCCTGGCAGTGCGGGCAGGCGACCTTCCACGGCTGCTGGAGGGCGTTGATCTCCCACCGGTACATGGGCACGCTCTGCCGGCAGGCGGGGCAGAAGCCGTCGGACCAGACCATCCAGGCCCGGGTTATGCGGGGGCCGAAGACCAAGTCCCACAGCTCGTCGTCGCTCCGCCGCAGCCACGGCCCGGCACCGGCGACGAGTTTGGCTTTGACCTGCCTGCCCCACTCCGAGGCCTCGCAGTTGGCGCGGACCCGGGCGACCAGGTGCTCCGGATAGAACATGCTGCGCTCCTTGGCGGCGAACGACGGGAGGCAGAGCCCGGCGACCAGCACGGCCAGCCACGGGCGGGTCATGGCGCGATCCGCCGCAGCAGCGCCTGCAGGCGGTCGTAGTCGTCGCCCAGCAGCCGGGCCAGCGCCTGGCCGGTGGCGATCAGGAAGCCCGGCTGGTCGGTGTGCGCGGCCAAGCTTTGACGCACCGCCGCGGCCAGCACGTCGTCGGCCAGCTCGGCGGCGGTCAGGGTGCGCAAGTAGCCGCCGTCGGCGGTCACCTCCCGGACCGCGTCGGACTCGGCCGGGTAGACGAACCGGTGCAGCCGCGGCGGGCGCGGGGGGAGGATCTGCCGCCACACGCCATCGTCTCGGTAGCCGACCAGGCAGGCGTCGAACTCGGTCACCAACAGCTCGCGAAGTTGGGGCTGCCGGCGGTACAACTCGTCCTCGTCAATGCCGTAGGCGACCGGCCGGCGGTTGGCGTCCGCGCTCGCGGCACGGACCTCGCAGACCACCGCCACCGCCGTCCCGCCCGGCGCCTCGACCACCACGAACCCACCCAGCGGCGGCGCCGCCGACTCGTCCGGCGCCTGCGCCGTCAACCGGGTGGTGCTGCTGGCGATGATCTCTCCGAGGTGGCTCATGGCTCGATCCGCCAGTTCGTCCCCTCGGGCCGGTCTTCGAGCGTCACGCCGAGAGCCGCCAGACGGTCGCGAATCGAGTCGGCCAGGGCGAAATCGCGGGCCCGGCGGGCCTCGGTGCGCAGGTCGACCAGGAGCGACAGCAGCTCGCTCTGCAGCGACTGGCCGCCGCCGTCGAAGTGCTCCGGCAGGAGGCCCAGCACGCCGCCGGCGCGGCGGGTGTACCAATCGTTCCAGCCGGCCAGCTCGCGCGCCGCCAGCGGCCGGCCGCGGTTGAGCGCGGTGTTCACCTCGCGGGTGACGTCGAACAAGACCGCGATGGCCTGCGGGGTGTTGAAGTCGTCGTCCATGGCGGCGGCGAAGCTGGCCTCGTAGCCGTCCAGATCGATCCCGGCGGGCTCCCCGTCGCCGGCCGTCTCCAGCGCGCGGCGGAGCGCCTGGACGGCGGTGTGCAACCGCTTCAGCCCGGCCTCGGCCGCGGTCAGGCCGTCGAGAGAGAAGTCCAGGTCGCTACGGTAGTGGGAGCTGAGCACGTAGAGCCTGAGCACCAGCGGCGCGAACTTGCGCTCGAGGAACGGGTGGACCGGCCAGTCCTCGTCGACGATGTCCTTGAGCAGGATGAAGTTGCCCTTCGACTTCCCCATCTTCTCGCCGCCGACGGTGACCATGTGGTTGTGCAGCCAGTACTTGACGAACGGCTGGCCGGTGGCGCCCTCGCTCTGCGCGATCTCGCACTCGTGGTGCGGGAACTGGTTCTCCAGCCCGCCGCCGTGGATGTCGAACGAGTCGCCCAGGTACTTCATCGACATGGCGCTGCACTCGAGGTGCCAGCCGGGGTAGCCCTCGCTCCACGGGCTGGGCCAGCGCATCAGGTGCCCCGGCTCGGCCTTCTTCCACAAGGCGAAGTCGCGCGGGTCGCGCTTCTCCTCGACCACGGCCACCCGCGCGCCGGCCTGGACCTCGTCGAGCACGCGGCCGGAGAGCTTGCCGTAGCCCTCGAAGCTGGTCACGTCGTAGTACACGCTGCCGCCCACCTCGTAAGCGTGCCCGGCCTCCAACAGGCGGCGGCAGAGCTCGATCTGCTCGGAGATGTGACCCGAGGCGCGGGGCACGATGTCGGGGCGCTGGACGTTGAGCCGGTCCATGTCGGCCAAATAGCTGTTGGTGAACTCCTCGGCCACCGCCATGGGATGCAGCCCGCGGCGGCGGGCCTCGGCGACGATCTTGTCCTCGCCGGCGTCGGCGTCGTCGGTCAAGTGCCCCACGTCGGTGATGTTCTGGACGTAGGTCACCTCGTACCCCGAGGCGCGCAACCAGCGGGCGATGACGTCGAAGCTGACATAGCTCTTGGCGTGGCCGACATGGGAGTGGCCGTAGACCGTCGGCCCGCAGACGTACATCCCGACCCGGCCGGGCCGCAGCGGCTCGAACGGCTCCTTGGCCCGGTGCAGCGTGTTGTAGACCTGCAGCGCCATCCTCACACTCCTGGGGTCTGCTTCGCTCGTGCCTTGGCCGACCAGCGTACCACCGAACCCGAGCGGACGAGCAGTTTCTCGACCAGTCGCTCGAACGCCTGCCGGTCGGGGGAGCGGACCACCGCCTGCTCGTGCGCCTCGGCCAGCACCGCTGGATAGCCGCGGCCCTTGACCACCTGATCCCAGACGGCGGCGTGAACCAGCTCCAGAGAGTGCGGGTCGTCGGCCACCTGGCCCGGCACCTCGACCCGCGCCACCTCGTCGCCGGCGGCCAGGTAGAAGAACGCCACCCGCAGCTCCGGCCGGCCGGCGAAGGCCTTGGAGCGGGTCCGGTAGACCGCCGAGCGGGCACCGGCGGGCAAGGTACCGAAAAGGTCGCCGTCGCACAGCCCGGCCGGTGTGCCACAGGGCAGCTCGGACACTTGCTCGGGGCCGAGCATGCGCCCGCGGCCTTCCGACGCCAGCCGGGCGACGTGCGGGCAGGCGTCGCAGTTGACCCGCGGCTGGTCGCAGTCGCCCACGCGGATCAGATTGGTTACGTCGGCGGCGCCGCTGCGGGAGATGTACGAGGCGACCGGCACGCCGGCTCGCGCGAACCCGGCCAGCGCCGCCAGGTACCGCTCCAGCAGGGCCATCCGCCAGAGATCCTGCTCGCGGTGGAGGATCCACGGGATGAGTGTGCCGTCGGCCAGTGCCACCAGCGGCCGGGTCGATTCTCCGCTGGCCAGCGCGAGCAGCGCCTCCAGCTCCAGCACCGCCCGGTGCGCCGAAACCTCGTCGGCGGTCAGCGCCCGCCGCTCGCCCAACACGCCCTGGTAAACGTCGGCCTCGTCGGCGAACAGCAGCGGGCGGGAATCCAGGGCCGCGGCCGGCTCCGTGCCGTAGCTGAGGCGCACCAGCCCGAGGTTGATCACGTAGCAGGCGGCGGCGCCGTGCCGGTCCGGGTAGACCTGCGACCCGTCGGCGGCGACCACGGTGTAGGTGTCGGGAGCCGGACCGGGCGCCACAACCTGGTCGGGCAGATCGGCGAAGTCGGCCACCAGCCAGGAGGTCTTGGCGTCGTCGGCCCGCTGGCGCCAGGCCGGCGCGGCGGCGGCATGTCTGGCGAGCGACCGGCGCGCCAACTCCCGCCGCCGGGCGCGCTCGGCCGCGCGGGCCTCGGACCCGGCGGCGAGCTGGTGGATGCCGTCGTACAGCTCGGCCAGCTTAAGCACCGCCGACTCCGGCGGCCACGTGTGCCAGGGCTTCGGCCCAGTCGCGCTCGTGGTCGATGTCGAAGCTGATGGCCGGATCGCACCCGCGGACAACCCGGACCGGGAAGCCGGCCAGCTTCTCGATCCGCTTGACCATCTGGTCGACCGAGAGGATCCGCCACCCCAGCTTCTTGGTCACCAGGAAGCGCAGCCCGACGCTCAGCCCGACCAGCTTGGCCAACCTGAGGAAGTCCTTGCGGGCCTCGAACAGCGCGCGGATGTCGGCCTCCCGGTCGAGCACCCGGGCCGGCTCGATGACCATCGCCGACGAGCCGCTCAGATCGCCGTCGGCCAGCGGCATGTAGTTGCCGGCCTCCAGCGGGAAACGCGCCTGTATCTCCTGGCGGGTGAAGATGGGGTAATGGACGCCGTACCCTTCCGGACAGCGCGAGACCAGGCCGTCGATGGCGGGCCCGGTGACGAACGGCAGGTCCGAGGTGCAGAAGACCACCCGCTCGACGGACCCGACGGCGCGCAGCCCGAGCAGGAAGTTGGCCGGGCCGCTGTCGGCCTCGTCGAGGAACTGGTCGTCCGGGGTGAGGGCGAGCCCGGCCTTGATCTCGGGCGGCCCGACCACGGTCACCCGGGTGACGCTCTCGGCCTGGTGCAGGGCGTCGAGCACGCGGTCGATCAGCCGGCGGCCGTCGAGCTCGATCAGGCACTTGATGTCTTGTCCGGTCTGTTCGGCCAGCGGGCCGGTCACCCGCCCGCCGGCGGTTACCACTGCATTCAAGGCGTCCTCCCTTGCCAAGCCCTCAACGCCAGTCGCCCAAGACCACGAACGGCGCCCAGAAGTATGGGTGGGTGGGATTCACGCGCCGGCCGTCAGGTCCTTCGAGCTCGGCCGCGCGCAACTCGGCCGCCGCCGCGCGCAGTGCCGCCGCCTTGCATTCCCCGGCGGCCAGCCGCCGGTAGAAGCGGGTCATCAGCTCCTGGGTCATGAAGTCGTCGACGCTCCACAGCGAGACGATCTGGGTCGGCACGCGGGCCACGAAGAAGGCCCAGGGCAGGCCGATCAGCCCCTCGCCGCACTCCGTCTTGCCTCTCCCGGTTTGACAGGCGGAGAGCGTCACCAGCTCGGCGTGAAGCGACTCCCGAGCCACCTCGCGGGCCTCGATGAACCCGTCCTCGCCGGGCTCGCGCGGCTCGGCCAGGGCGATGGAACTGTACAGCGGCTCGTCGGGATCAAGCAGCCCGTGGGTGGCGAAGTGGAGGTAGCGGTAGGCCGGAAGCGACTCCTTGACCCGCGTCTCCTGCGCCTCGGCCCCGGCCAGGACATTGACCTCGGGCATGATCTCCGCGATTCGCCGGGCCTCCTCCCGGGTGCCGGGCAGCCTCGCCAGGTCGAACCCGCGCACCGCCGGCGGGGCGTCGGCCGGCCGGGGCGCCGCCGCGGCGAACTCGGGATCGGCCACGACCAGCATCCCGCGCGCCGGCGGCTCGCCCCGCCGCGCCGCGCCCAGCCGCAGCGTGGCCGCCAGCAGGCTGGCGCTGACCGCGTAGACCAGCTCGTAGCGATCGCTCAGGAACGATTCCGACGACTCGTCCCAGAGCGCTTGGAAGGGGCAGTCGTAGAGCTCGCGGTCGGGCACGACAACCAGCCGCCGGATGTGCTCCGGCAGCTCGGCCAGCGCCGGCGCGACCAGCCGGCGGTAGAGGTCGGCGGCCTGGGCCTTGTACCGCCGGCGCGGGTTGGCGCAGGCACGGCGGAAGTCGGTCACCCGCTCGGCCAGCGGCAGGTCGCCCGAATCCACGTGTCCGGCCCGCAGCCGGGGAGTTTGCCCCTCGCGCCAGACGGTGAAGACGAACGCCTCCGAGCTGCCGAAGGCGTACTCCAGCAGCGCCGTGTCGTCGGGCAGCGCGGCCGCGGCCTGCTGGAGATCGAGCGGCCGGCGCCCGCTCTCGGCGGCCAGGTCGGGGTACCGGCCGGCCAGCCGGTTCTCTTCGTCGCGCAACGCGCCGCGGGCCGTCTCCAGCGCCAGCCGCGCCGCGCCCAGCGCGGCCTCGGTCACGCCGGGCCGGGCGGCCAGCCGGTTCAGCGTCAGGTTGGCCGCCGAGACGGCCTGCTCCCTCCCGTGCAGCCCGGCCGCGCTGTCGGGCGGCAGGCGTTGAGTCCAGTCCAGGTGCCCTGAGTCGAGCATGTCCAGCAGCGCCCGGCCGCGCGAGCGCTCGGCCACGGCGAAGGCGTCTTCCGGCCGGCCGGTGGCCAGCAGCGCCTCGATCAAGAGCAGGTAGGCCTGGATGTTGTCCTCCAGGAACCGCCGCTGCTGGCGCTCGCCGCCGCCGAGCATCGCCCGCCGCTGCTCGATCAGCTCGACCGCCTGATAGAGCCAGGCGATGGCCTCCTCGTCGCGCCCGGCGCCGTGGACGATCTGGGCCAGGTTGAGCAGCACCATGCCGCGCACCACCACGTCCCCGATGCGTTCGGAGATGGCCAGCGATTCGCGCAGCAGTCGCTCGGCGGCGACGGTGTCGCCGGCGCGGTGGTGGAGCAAGGCCAGGTTGGCGGTGGTCTGGCAGAGGCCGGGCTGCTGGGCCATCTCGCGGTGCAGCGCCAGGGCGCGGTCGAGCTGCTCGCGGGCCTCGTCGACCCGGTCCAGGTCGGCGTACGTCTGGCCCAGATTGTTGAGCACCGTGGCCAGGATGCGGCGATCGCCGAGCTGCTCCAGGAGCTCGACCGCCTGCTCGAACATGGCCGCCGCCTGGGCCAGCTCGGCGCGCGCGGCGCGGGCCTCGTCGCTGTCCGGCGCGGCCGCCAGGAGCACCGGCCGGAGGCTGTTGAACAGGACCAGGCCGGCGTTGTTCAGCGCCGTGGCGGCCAGCGGCTTGAGCCCCAGCTCCAGGCACAGGGCCACCGCTCGATCGTAGTATTCGAGGGCCGACAGGCGGTCGCCCTGGACGTCGTAGATCCGCCCGATGTTGTTGAAGATGGTGGCCAGCGGCTCCTTGAGCCCGGCCTGCTCGAAGGTCTCGGCCGAGGCCAGGTGGATGGCCAGCGCGCCGCGCAGGTCGCCGGTCTCCTGCTTGATGTTGGCCAGATTGGAGTCGACCACCGCCACCGCGAACGGGTTGCGCAGCGCCGCCTGGATCGTCCGGGCCTCGTTCAGCGCGGCCACGGCGGCGGGGTACTCGCCGCGCTCGGTGAGGAACACGGCGTAGCTGCTCAGGGCCACGGCCCGCGGCTCGCGCAGCTCCGGGGTCGAGGCGGTGGCGATGGCCTCGCGGTACAGCGCGTCGGCCTCGGTAGCCCGGCCCTGCGCCTTGCGCACATCGGCCAGGGTGCGCAGGTGCGACGACACCAGGAGCGCCTGACCGGCCTCGCGGGCCAGCTTCAGCGCCGTGGTGAAGCGCTCGTCGGCGGCCGCGTAGTCGCCGGCCGCGGCGGCCAGATTGCCCAAGTGGCCGTGGCCGCTGGAAATCCGCTCCGCATCGCCGGCGGCGGTGGCGATTTCCAGCCCGGCGCGGAACTCCTCCTCGGCCCGGACCGGATCGCCGCGCGCCACCTCGATGGCGCCCAGCTCGTAGCGGATGTCCGCCCGCTCCACGGCGGGCTCGCCCCGCTGCGCCTGGTCCCAGGCTTGCCGCGCCCAGGTCAGCGCGTCGTTCAGCCGGCCGGCGCGGTAGTGCAGGTCCGCGCCGGCCAGCCTGGCGCGGGAGGCCATGGCCGGATCGTCCGCCGCCTGGTAGTGCTCGGCGCTCCGGCCGTAACACTCCAGCGCCCGCTCCGGCTGATTCAGCCGCGCGTGGCAGAGGCCCAGGCAAAGCTGGGCGTAGGCCATGTCGCCGGCGTCCTTGGCCCGGGTGGCGACCGCCAGCAGGGCCTGATAGTGCGGCAGCGCGGCGGCGTAGTCGCCGGCGGCGAAGTCCAGCTCTCCCAGGTAGAGGTGCCCGACGCCGCGGTAGAAGTCGTCACCTTCGGCCTCGGCCGCGGCCAGGAGACGGGTGGCCGCCTGCCGCACGCCGGCGAGGTCCTGCTTCTGCGAAGCGGCGACCACCTCGTCGTTGAGCTTCTCCAGCGCCGCCTGGTCGCCCCAGACCGCCGAGGTCAGGAGCACCAGGACGAGCCATCGCGCCACCGTCGTCTCCATGATCGCCCAGGATAACATGGCGCCCGACTCGGAGCGCGTCCCGGCGCCCAAAGGGCCGAAGGCCCGGCCCCATGCCAGCCTGGGGCAACGCCCCAGGGAACCGCCACCCAACACGCAACAATGCCGTGTCACATGCCTGGGGCCTTGCCCCAGGCTGAGATGGGATGCGCCGTTGGCGCACAATCCACTCTGTGCCGCGCCGTGTCGACGGAGAAGGGGGCCGCGGCGGAGGCGTGAGCGTCGGTCCAGGCCGGCTCGGCCGCACCGCGGCTCGCGTTGACAAGCCGCCCGGCGGCGTGTCAGACTGGGCGACGCGGAGGTCCTATGCCGGCGCGCGTGGCGGTGGTGGGGAGTGCCAATGTCGACCTGGTCTGCCGGGTCGAGCGGCTGCCGCGACCGGGCGAGACCGTCACCGGCGGGCGGTTTTTCAGCGCCGCCGGCGGCAAGGGCGCCAATCAGGCCGTGGCCGCCGCCCGGCTGGGCGCCCAGGTGGCCTTCCTCGCCCGAGTCGGTGATGACGGACACGGGCGCGAGGCGCTCACCGGCTACCGGGCCGAGGGGATCGACGTCGCCCGGGTCGTCACCGACCCCGCCGCGCCCACCGGCGTGGCGCTGATTCTGGTCGAGGCCGCCGGCGAGAACGTGATCGCGGTGGCCTCGGGCGCCAATGCCGGCCTGTCCCCGGCCGACGTGGCTGCCGCCGGTGAAGCCATCCGCGCCGCGCAAGTGCTCCTGCTGCAGCTCGAAGTGCCGCTGCCGACCGTTCTGGCGGCGGCACGGGCGGCGCGCGGGGAGGGGGTCAAGGTGATCCTCAACCCGGCGCCGATGCCGAGCGACGGGTTGCCCGCCGAGCTGCTGGCGGCGGTGGACGTGCTCACGCCCAACGAGCGCGAGGCCGAGGTGCTGGGCGGCGAGGCGGCGCTGCGCGAACTGGGTGTCACGGTGGTTCTGACCCGTGGCCGGCGAGGCGCGCTGGTGGTCGCGGCCGACCGCGTCGTGGCGGTCCCGGCGCCCGAGGTGACCGCGGTCGATACGGTCGGCGCCGGCGACGCCTTCAACGGGGCACTGGCGGTGGCGCTGGCCGAGGGGCGTCCGCTGGCCGAGGCAGTGGCCTGGGCCTGCGCCGCCGGGGCGCTGGCGGCGACCCGGTCGGGCGCCCAGCCGTCGCTCCCGACCCGAGCCGAGTTGGCCTGCTTCCTCGGCCGGGGCGGCGAGGCGTGAAGGAGCACGGCTTGCGGACCGGAGCCCTGTCCACGGTGTGGTTGCTGACCATCCTGATGACCGGCCTTCCGGCGGCGGCGGGAGTCGGGCCGCTGGTCACCCTGGTGGGCGACCAGATCCCGCTCGAGCACGCCCTGGAGCGGATCGGCCAGCAGCTCAACCGGCGCTTCGACGGCGATCTGCTGGCCGATCCGGCGCAGCGCACGATGCCTTACGACTTCGCCCTTGACCAGGCGACGGTCGGCCAGACCCTGGACACGCTGGCCACGCTCACCGGCGTCGTCCCGGCCCGCACCTCGCCCACCACCTACACCTTCCGCCGCAACGTGGGGACGAGGCCCAGCGGACCGTCGGAGACCTTCGACGGCTGGACCGTGGCGCTGAGCTACGTGCGCTACTACCTGTCCAGCTACTACTACCCAGGCGATCCCTCGCGCGGCGCCGTGCGGGCCTACCTGACCCCCGGCCTGACGGCCGAGGCGCCCAGCGACGGCGACGCGCTGCAGTTGGTCAACCTGCGGCGGATGGTGCTGGTGACCGACGACGGGCGCGAGGCGGCAGCCAAGGCCACCAAGCCCATCGCCGTTACGCCGGAGCGGTCCGACCCGCGGCTGGTGCAGCTCTCGGCCAGCGTCGACTCGCCCGGGCCGGCGGCCGAGAGCTGCCGCACCGTGACCGTCGAGCTGGGTTTCGCCGCGCGCGTCGAGCGCACCGCGTTGGTCTTCGACCACCTCTCCGATGGCGCCGCCCGGACGGTCGAAGCCGACGGCTGCCGCGGCGTGCTGGCCGCGCGCGTGCCGGGCCAGGGGGCAGCCCACCAGCAGGTCGAGGTGTCGGTGCCCATCCCCGAGGTCTACACCGACGAGCAGGCGAACGGCATCCACGGCCAGGGGAGCTGGCTCGAAGGCCGGTTCCAGGCCGCCGACGGCACGCCCATCCTGACCGACAGCCGGGCGGACAAGCGGCGCAGCGCGAAGGGCACCTGGTCGGCCGCGTGGAGCTTCACGGCCAACGGCGCGCCGTGGGTCGGCGGCCCGGCGACGGCGCCGGCGACGGTCGATCCCGAACGCCTGGTGGTCACTCTCTACCGACCGATGGGCCCGATCCAGAGCCGGACGCTGGTCTACCACGGGGTGCCGCTGCCGGCCCGGGAGAGGAGACCGAACCGATGACCTGGTCCCTGGCTCTGGCGCTGGCGGCCCTGACGCTGGCCGCGCCCGAGCCGCGCGACGAGTGCGGACCGCGGGTGACCCTGGTCGGGACCGGGATCCCGCTCAACGACGCGCTGGAGCGCATCGGCCGGCAGATCAATCGCTTCTTCGTCGGCAACCTGCTGCAACAGCCGGCCGGCCAGCGGCCGTACGACTTCGACCTGCGCGGGGCGACGGTGTCCGAGACCCTGGCCGCCGTCGAGGGTACCGTCGGCTACCAGGTGCGGCGCCGGAATCGCGGCAGTTACTCCATCATCGGGCAGAAACCGGTGGGCCAGGTCGGCCAGCGGGTGGGCGACTTCCGCGTCTGGCTGTCGATGGTCCAGTACTACTTCTACAGCATGGTCAGCGCCGCCGGCGGCGGGACGTTCCAGCGCGGGTACCTGCTGCCGCAGATCACCATCGAGGCGCCCAGCGATCCGGAGGCATTGCGGCTCAGGTCGGTGGCGCCACCGGTGGGCCTGGCGCCGAACGGGCAGGAGCTGCTGCCCACCCGCGGCCGCGGCCGGCTGGCGCAGCCGTCCGGCAACGAGCCGAACCAGTGGCTGGTCAACGAGTACCTGCAGGCGCCCGAGGCCGGCACGGCGGACGCGGTGGCGGTGTTCCTCGACCTCACCTTCGCCGCGGCGCTCAGCCGCTACGCGTTCGACTTCCGCCTCGACACCGCCGAGCCTCAGTTGCAGACCGACGGCGATTACGACGCGCGGCTGGAGCCGGTGCCCCGCGCGGTCGACTGGCGCCGCGGGGTGGACGTCGAGCTGACCGGCCCCCCGCCGCCCGACGGCGCGCAGGGCAATCCGCAGCAGGCGCTCAACCGGCAGGTCTGGGTCGAGGGCCGGCTGTTCGCCGAGGCCGAGCCGTTGTACACCGAAACGGCCCTGGTCACGGTGGCGGCGGCCGAGCCGACCTGGACCAGCACCTGGCGCTTCGCCCTGGCGCCGCCGGACCTGCGCCTCAAGCCGACCCGCCTGGAACTGGCCGTCGCCGCGGCCGAAGGGACCGGTGACACCCGCCGGGTGACCTTCGACCACGTGGCCATTCCCACCCGCTTCGAGGAGGAGCCGCCGGCGGGAGGGAGGTAGCGGCGCCGGTTGCTTCAGACGGGGAACAGCCGCTGCGCCGCGTAGATCACCGCCGTGACCGTCAGCGCGCTGGCGGCGGTGGAGACCATCACCGCCTGCGAGGCGAAGTCGGGCTCGTTGTCGAACTCGATGGCCAGGATGGCCGTGTTGACCGCCGTCGGGACCGACGAACTGATCAGCAGCACCTGCGCCAACAGGCCCTGCCAGCCGATCAGCTTGAGCAACAGGAAGGCGAGGATGGGCCCGCCGGCCAGGCGCATCACCGCCGCCGCCGTGACACACCGCACCCGGCCACCCCAACGGACCAGGGCCAGTTGCGCGCCGAGGGTCGAGAGCGCCACCGGGACCAGGCCGTCGGCGGCCAGCTTGATGGTCTTCTCCAGGAATCCGGGCAGCTCCAGCGCGGTCTGTTGGAGCAGGATGCCGAGCAGCACCGCGTAGGGGAAGGGCATCTTGAAGTATTCCAGCAGCGCCTTGCGGGCGCCGATCTGCGGGCCGCGGATGAGCACCTGCCCGAGACTGAACACGGTCGCGTTCTGGGTCGCCAGGACGATGGCTTGAAGCCCCACCGCCGGCGAAGCGGCGCCGAACAGGAGGGCGATCAGCGGGTAGCCGAAGTTGCCGCTGTTGTAGAACATCAGCGCGCACGGGAAAGCGGTGGCCAGCCCGCCGGGGTATCCCCGCAACCGGCACCAGCCGCGGCCCAGCAGGTACAGGCAGCCCTGCAACGTCAGCACGAAGGCCAGCACCCGGAACAGGTTGCCCAGCGGCAGTTCCGCGTGGCTCAGCGCGTGGACGGCCAGGGCGGGCACGAACAGGTAGAGATTCAGCCGCGACAGCGTCCGCATCTCCAGCCCGAACCGGCGCTGGAGGACGAAGCCCAGACCGATCAGCAGCAGCAGCGGGAGGATGTTCTCCGCGAAGATCGCCGCCAGCGCCGCCAGCCCGCTCATCGCTGGCCCACGTCAATCATCCAGCACGGCGATGGCGTCGATCTCGATTCCGGCGCCCTTCGGCAGCGCGGCCACCTGGACCGTGGCCCGGGCCGGCCGGCTGTCACCGAAGAACTCCGCGTAGGTTTCGTTGATGGTCCCGAACTGCGCCAGGTCGACGCAGTAGACAGTGGTCTTGACGACCTGCCCGAGCCCGCCGCCGGCCGCTTCCAGGACCGCCTTGAGGTTGATCAGCACCTGCCGCGTCTGGACGGCGATGTCCCCGGTCACCAGCTCCCCGGCCGGGGTGAGTGGGATCTGTCCCGAGCAGTAGACGGTCCGGCCGCAGCGCACCGCCTGGCTGTACGGCCCGATCGCCTGCGGCGCGGCGGCAGTGGCGACGATGTCCTGGCTCATGGCCCTTACCTCGCGGTCCGTACGATACCGGCTCGCGCCAGAACAGGCAAGGTGAATCGCCCTCGGCCGGGGAACCAACCGCCGGCCGCGGCGCTTGTACTTCCCGATCCGGCGCCGGGCCGGTGGGAGTGGAGGACATGCAGTCGTTCCGGGAGCGGTGCGTCGAGGTTTCGGGCGACCTGTCGAGAGAGCGCGTGGACACGCTTCAGGTGAATCTCGGCAAGCTCTGCAACCAGGCTTGCCGCCACTGCCATGTCGAGGCCGGACCCCAGCGCACCGAGATCATGAGCGACCAAACGGCCGAACGGGTCATCGACTGGCTGGCCGGCACCGACATCCCCGTCCTCGACCTGACCGGCGGCGCGCCCGAGCTGGCGCCCTGCTTTCGCGGGATGGTCCAGCGAGCCGTGGCGCTGGGCCGGCAGGTCATCGTCCGGCACAACTTCACCGTCCAGCAGGAGCCGGGCCAGGACGACCTGCCGGACTTCTACGCCCGCCACGGCGTGCGGGTGATCGGCTCGCTGCCCTGCTATCTTGAGCAGAACGTCGACCAGCAGCGCGGGCGCGGCGCCTACGCGGGCAGCCTCGCCGGCCTGCGCGCGCTCAACGCCGTCGGCTACGGCCGGCCCGATTCAGAATTGCGGCTCGACCTGGTCTACAACCCGCTCGGGCCGTCGCTGCCGCCCGACCAGGCGACCCTGCGCGAGGCCTACGCCGATCATCTGCAGGAAAGCCACGGCATCGTCTTCAACCAGCTTCTGACCATCACCAATGTCGCCATCAACCGCTTCCGCCATCAGCTCGAGCGCGACGGGCGGCTGGACGACTACGAGCGCCTGCTCCGCGAGCGGTTCAATCCGGCCACGGTCGCCCAGCTCATGTGCCGCCGGATGATCAGTGTTGACTGGCTCGGCTACGTGTACGACTGTGACTTCAACCAGATGCTCGGCCTGCGGTTGGGTAACGGGTCGGCCCGCAAGCTGTGGTCGCTGAGGGCCGCCGAGTTGCTGGGTGAGATTCTCACCGGCCCGCATTGTTTCGCCTGCACCGCCGGGTGCGGCAGCAGTTGCGGCGGGGCGTTGGCTGTGTGACGATGGCGTTCGTCCCGGCGCAGTGGCGTCTCGGTCACCCTCACCGGGCGGGCGAATTCGACGGAAGGAGCGTGTCATGCGGCACTTCGGTGTGGTGGCGGTGCTGGTGGTGGCCGTCGGTCTGACAGGTTGCGGCGAGAGCACGCCGATGCTGATCTCCCAGGACCAGGAGGTGGCCATCGGCCAGGAGGTCACCGCCGAGGTCTACAAGGAGTACGGTCCGCCGCTGACCAGCGGGCCGCAGGTCGCTCGTGTGCAGTCGGTCGGCCCGCGAATCCTGAGCCAGACGCGACGCACCGTGCCGTACAGCCTGACCGTCCTGAACAACGATACCGAGGTCAACGCGTTTGCCGCGCCCGGTGGCCCGCTGTTCTTCACCAAGGCGCTGGTCGACGTGATGTCGCAGGATGACGAGTTGGCCTTCGTGATGGGCCACGAAGCCGGCCACGTCGAGGCCGAGCACGGGCGCGAGGCCATCAACCAGGCGGTGATGGTCAACGCCGCGGCATCGCTCCTGCTGAACGATCAGAGCCAGCTCCAGCAGCTCGGCGCCGCGGTGGTCTGGACGCTTTACTCGCAGGGCTACAGCCGGCAGCACGAGCGCGAGGCGGACAGCCTTGGCTTGCGGTTTTCGGCCGGGGCGGGGTATGATCCGCACGGTTCTGTCCGGGCCCTCAACAAGCTGGGTGGCGGCGAGCTGCGGGGACCGGCCAAGTGGCTCGCGTCGCACCCTTCGACCCCGGAGCGGGTGCGCCGGCTGGAGAGCCAGATCGCCAGCGAGTATCGAAAGTAGTCGACCATGTCCGAGCCGGCGCAACGCGGCGTGAACGAGCGTAGAGCCCCTGCCCCGTTCGGCGCCGCATTGACGCCGTCAATGATGGCCGCGTCCTATACGCCCGGCCGCGGTTGGGGCGAGCCCGAGCTGACCGAACGGGCCAGCCTGCCGCTGGACCCGGCGGTGATGGCCCTGCATTACGGCCAGGCGGCCTTCGAGGGGCTCCGCGCGCACCGGCAGGCGAACGGCTCGTGGGCCTTGTTCCGTGCCCGTGAGCACGCCGAGCGACTGGCCCGGAGCTGCCGGCGGATGGCCATCCCGCAGATCGAGCCGGAGCGGCTGATGGAGTGGTGGCGGGCCTTCGTCCGGTACGAAATCGACCGGCTGCCGGCCGACCACGCCGTGGACCTCTACCTCCGGCCGCTGGTCTTCGGCTGTGATCCGATCCTGGTCAACCGCCCCTCGTCCTGCTACACCTACCTGCTGCTGGGCGTGATCGTCGAGCGGGACGCGGTGCCGACGCGGCGGATGGAGGTGTTGATCAACGACCAGTTCGTTCGCTCGGTCCCCGGCGGGCTGGGTTCGGCCAAGGTCCCCGGCAACTACGGCGCCGGGATGCTGGCGCGCAAGACCGCCCTCGACCACGGCTGCGACGACGTGCTCTGGCTGGACGCCGGCCGCCGACGGTGGATCGAGGAGCTGGGCTCGATGAACGTGGCCTTCCTCATCGCCGACGTGCTGGTCACGCCCATCCTCAGCGACACCATCGTCGACGGCGTGACCCGTGCCACGGTGCTGACCCTCGCCCGCGAGCTGGGGATCGAATGCGAAGAGCGGCCCATCGCCCTCGAAGAGCTGACCGCGGCCATCGCCTGGAACGGCTTGACCGAAGCCATGGGCTGCGGCACCGCCGCCGGCATCGCCACCATCGGCGCCCTGCACGTCGGCGAGAAGCGGCTGCCCCTGCCCGACGCCAACCCCGTCGCCGATCAACTGCGCGAGCAACTCCACGCCCACCAGCACGGCCAGGTGATCGACTCCCGCGGCTGGCTCACCCCGGTATGACCGGCCGCCCAGGCTCTATGGCCCAAGTCGCCTCAAGCGGCCATCCGCGGTGGCGACCAGGACCGTGTCGCCGTCGATGGCGATGTCCACCACCGCGGCGCCGAGGCGGGAGACGGCCTTGACCTTGCCGGCGGCGTCGAAAGTCAGGAGGTCGCCGGCGTTGGTGCCAACCAGCGCCACCGCGCCGCCGGTCACCCGGGCCGTCTCCAGCGCCCGGACCTCCGACCCGACGTCGCTCCGCCAGCGCGACTGGCCATCGGCGCCGAAACAGTAGACGTAGAAGTTCTCGCAACCGCCAAGGACCTCGTCCTTGCCGTCTCCGTCCAGATCGCCGGTGGCCACCCGCCGGACCTCGTCGCCGGCGTTGAACTTGAGCCGGACCTTGCCGGCGCTGTCCACGTAGTGCAAGTACCCGTCCCCGCCGCCGAAGACTACGCCGCGGGTCTGGTCGCCGTCGAACGAGCCGGTCGCCACGTCGTAGCAGATGGGCCCGAACGAGTAGGCCCACTTCCGCGTCCCGTCGGACTTGAGCACGCTGGCGGCGTAGTAATGGGTACCGCAGATCACCTCGGCCTGGCCGTCGCCGTCGAGGTCGGCCACGGCGCCGGAGCGGGACGGGTGGACCGCTTCGTAGTTCCAGAGCTCCTTACCGTCGCCGCTGAAGGCGTAGAATCGCCAGTTCTCGCCGCCGGCGATGACCTCCGGCCGGCCGTCGCCGTCGAGGTCCCCGGTGCGCACCAGGTTGACGTACGGCGGGCTGCGGTAGTACTCCAGCTTCCGGCTCCAGCGCTCCTGGCCGGCGGCGTCGAGCACGGTCACATGGTGGTCCTGCCGCGCGACGATCACCTCGTCCCGCCCGTCGCCGTCGAGATCGGCGGCGGTGACGTCGTTGAGCCGGTCCCCGTAGGAGACGCTCCACAGCCGGCCGCCGGCCTGATCAAGCGCCAGCAGCGTGCCCTGCCCGGTGGCCAGCAGCACCGCCGGCGGCGCGCCTTTGGCCAGCCTGGCGGTGGTCACGCGGGTCGGCGCGTAGGGCACCACCTGAGCCGCTCCGTCGGGTAGTCGGCCCTCGACCAGCACCTCGGCCAGATAGACCGCGCTGCCCGGCTGCGGCTCGATCACCAGCCGCACCTGCCGCGCCTTGGCGTCCGTCACGGCGACGCGATACTCGATGGGCAGGCCGAAGTCCGGGTGCGGCCCGGCGTCGGTCACCTCGCCGACCGGTCGCGCATCGTTCCGGAACCCGTCGCTGCTGACCGCCACAGTGGCCTTCTTGAGCAGGTAGGCGGTCTTCTTGGACGAGGTGGTGGCCCACCACTGCTGCCAGCGCACGGCCTTGACCACCGCCTCCGCGCCGAGGTCGATGGTCAGGGTGACGGTCTGGTCGGGGTCGTACATGACCGCGGTGTCGGTGCTGGCGGCGGCGGAGCCGTCGCGCAGGTTGGCGAGGTCGTTCGGCTTGCCCGAGAAGACGTTGACCGCCGCCGGCTGGGGCTCGCTGGTCAGCGTCGCGCCGAGATCGGCGGCGCCGGGCAGGCCGCGGTTGCCGGACAGGATCAGCAGCTCCGGTTGCGGCTGCACGCTCCACCGCTCGCGATGCGCCGGCGCGTCGGCGCCGGCGGTGAGATTGGCCACCGGCGCGCGGATGGGCAGAAAATCCAGCGCCATGGCCGCGTCGGGCAGCGGGTAGTCGACGCAGGTCGGCAGCGCCGATTCGAGCACCGGGATGCCCTGCGCCTGGGCCTGGGTGGCGCCCAGCAGCGAGACTCCCTGAGCGTCGGCCGCGACCACCTGCGCGTCGGTGCGGAAGTCGCCCTCGGCGACCTTGATGTCGATCGGTCCGAGTCCGACGGCCAGCGTCCCGCCCTCGGTGTGGACCAAGACGGCATCGCCGCCATCGACATAGGCCAGCCGCCACGGTCTGGCGCCGGGCTGAGGACTGCCGTGCAGCGCGGTGGCGTACAGGTAGGTCTGGCCTGCCTCGAGCTTGACCCGGGCCAGGGCGGTCAGCGAGTGGACCACCGGGTCGGCGTGCGGGTAGCCCTTCCAATTCGCCCCCAGCGCGTCGTCGTGGTAGACGCTGAGGGTCGGTCCGGGCCCCGGCTGGAGCCACATCTCCGGCCCCTTCTGCTTGAGCAGCATCCCCTGCTCATCGACCGTCGCCTCGCCGACGCCGTGCCACAAGAGGCGAAACTGGTACTCGCCCGGCTCGTCGGCCAGCAGCCGGTCCAGGACCACGAACGCCTTGGGCTGCTTCAGCCAGATCACCGCCCGGTCCCAGGTCACCCCGGAGTAAGCGGCCATCCGGGTCCGCGCGTAGCCGTACTTCTCGGTCTCGCCGTGGCCCAGCAGCTCGGCGTAGGCGGGGATGGCGGTGGACTGCCCATCGCGGAAGACCAGCAGCGAGTTGTGGTACTTGACCTGGGCCTTGAAGTAGTCGTTGTCCGCCAGCCAGATCCGGTCGTATTGGGTCAACTGCTCGACGCTGTTCCCGTCGAGGTGCTTGTGCCCGCCGTTGCTGAGCCCGTCGAGGAGCAGATAGGCGGCCTGCGGGTCCATCTTCTCGCGGAAGGCAACCTTGTCGTAGCGGCGCTCGACCGGCGGCGCGGGATCGACCGGGAAGGTGGCGAAGTAGGCCGGCTCGAGGGGGAACATCCGCACCCCGTCGTAGGCCGTGGGCAACTCGCCTTCAGCGGTGCCGTAATAGGAGTAGAGCTCCCGCCGACCGCTGATCCGCCGTTTGAGCGCCGCCGCCCAGGCGGCCGCCGGGTCCCCGGTCACGAGGGCGTGCAGGTCCAGGCAGATCAGCTCGCTGAACCAGCACTGCCACGAGCCGGTGTCGCCGTAGGGCACCTGATAGCCCAGGTTGTTCATGGTCCCGATGGCGTAGTCGACGGCCTTCTTGGCGTTGCCGTTCTCGAACAGCGTGAAATCGGGTCGGGCCAGGCAGTAGCGCATCAGGTGGCCGTTGGTCAGCCACTGGTACCCGTTACAGTCCTCTTGCGGCTTGAAGTAGCCCATCTGCCGGCGGAACAGGGAGTCGGCGATGTCCAGCCACTCGCCGGCTTCCTGCACGTCGTAGGAGCGGCCGTAGTACAGGCCGGCCATGAGCGTGCCCAGAGCGGGGAAGGTGTTGTGGTTGTGCGGCACGTGGCTGCTGCGCGCCGCGCCGGCGCACTTGGGCACCACCGCCTCGGCCAGCCAGCGGGCCATGGTCCGGGTGACCTTCAGCCGCTCCTCGTCGGTCAGCGACGGGTCCTCCTCGAGGTTGTCCCAGCCGCAGACCACCTGGCGCGAGGGGAAGTCACTGTCGAATCCCCACGGCCCGCCGAACTTGCGCGGATCGGCCTTGGCGCTCTGCTCGTAGAGGTCCCACAGCTTGACGAAGGCCATGGCCTCGTGGCTGTTGCCGGTCAACTGATAGCGCGTGGCCACGCCTTCCAGCACCCCGGCGATGGAGGTGTGCCGGCCGGTGTCCAGCGCCCGCTGGCCCTCCTTCAGGGCGGCCTCCAGCCGGGCGGGCGAGTCGGGATCGTCGGCGTAGCCGAACCGCTTGAGGAAGTCCTCGCCGTAGGCGCGCTCGAACAGCTTGGGCAGCAGCAGCGAGCGGCCCGCGGGCAGCTTGGCCACCCGGTCCGTGAACAGCGATACCGCCCGGGCCAGCCCGGCCTCGTCCGAGGCGCCCAGAACCACCGCGTTGACGCCCTTGCCGAAGGGATCGTGGACGGTCTGCACCAGCGCGCCGGCGGTGCCCGGACAGACGTTGTCCACCGGCGTCAGGAGCCGGCCGTAGAGCACCAGCAGAGCCGGGTTGGACATCGCCGTGCCGAGCAGGATCACGGTCTCGCCCGGCTCGCGGTCGGCCACCGTGGCGACTCTTACCGGCAGGGCCGCGCCGGTCTTGTCCTTGATCGCCTCCGCGACCCGGTCGGCGGCCTGACGGTAGACTTCGCCGTCGGGGACCAGGATGCTCGCCGCCGGCCGGCCGTCGACCACCAGCGGGGTCTCGATGACCAGCTTCTTGGGCACCTTGAGATCGGCCAGCGTGGACAGTTTGGCGACCGCGCGCAGGTGGTCCAGGTAGACGTCGACCGGGACCTTCTTGGCGCTGCTGCCGATGATCACCTCGACCCGGTTGACCCGGCTGGGCACCCGCTCCTCGAGCACCGCCGGCTCCCAGGTCAGCCCGCTCAGCGACAACCCGGCTTGAAGGTTGATGGTCCGCCACTCGACGCCCGGGACGCCGGAGTCCCAGTTGATGAAGCTCAGCGCCGGCTTGGTCTCGCCATCGTTGTAGAAGCGGATGTAGAACGCCCTGGTGGTCTCCGGATGATCGCTGCGAACGTCGACCTGGAGGCGATGCTGCCGGAGGTCGACCGGGAACGGCAGCGGCAGGCTGAGGCCCACGTAGTGGTTGCCGTCGGTCTCGCCGGTCGTTCCGCCGAAGTGCAGCGCGCCGTCGCCGTCGGTGGTCCTGCCCTCGCCGGTGACCACTTCGAGCACCCGGTCGATGGTCTCGTACGTCGGTTGCACACCCTCGGCGTCGTTGAGCGAGAGCAGCTTGCCACCCTCCGGCGGGAGCACACCGCCCTGAGGGATGACCTGGGCGCGGAGATTGTCGACCATCAGGCTGATCTCCACCTTCTGCGCGTGGCTGCCGATGATGAACTCGATTCGGTCGACTCGGTCGGGCACGCGCTCCTCGACGGTCGCCGGCTCCCACTTGAGGACCGCGCTGTTGGCCCCGTAACGGAGGGTATGGGTCCGCCACTGATCGGTCAGCGGGCTCCCGTCCCAGCGCTGAAAGCTGATCGCCGGCTTGGTCTCACCGCGGTTGTAGAGCCGGACGTAGAACGCCTGAGTGTGCTCGGGATGGTCGGTCCGCGCGTCGAACCGGATCAGGCTCTCGCGCAGGTCGTGCGGCTCGGCGAGCGGGATCATGATCCCCAGGTAGTGGTTCCGCTCCCCTTCCGCGGTGATGCCGCTCAGCCGCAGCGCGCCGTCGCCGTCGGTGCTCCGGCCCTCCCCGGTCACCACCTCCAGCTTGCGGCTCCCCTTCTCCGAGGTCTCCGTCACGCCGTCGGTCTTGTTCAGCGCCGACAGCACCTTCACCTGGTCCTCGGGCGCGGCCGTGATCAGGGCAAGCAGTACCAGAACCGGAACCATCCTCGGGACTCCTATGCCTGCGTACGACTCCGGGGCGCGTTCTCCTTGCGGGCTCGCGTTGCGGTGGCGTGATGGGACGGTACAATACGCCGGCACCGCGCTGGCGGTGGGGAGCAGGCATGAGCGAGTCGCCCAATCCGGTCTGGATCGAGGTCCGCTGCCCCTTGCCGCCGGACCGGGCGGAAGAGGTGGCGGCGCGGCTGGCGGCGCTCGGGTGGCTGGAGTGGTGGGTCGACCAGCCGCTGCACCACCAACGCGACGCCGGCGGGTGGGCCACAGCGCCGGACACGGAGGCGGCGGCGACTCTCCATGTCTGCGTGGCGGACCGGTCCGAGGCCGCGCGGCTCCTCCGCGCACTCGATGACCTGGCCGAGTCGGCTCGGGTCGGCGAGCTGCGAGCGAAGGACTGGCTCAACGACTGGCGCCAGGATCGCGGCGTGGTGGTGCTGGCCGACGGCTGGTCGATCGCCCCACCCTGGCTGCGCGACCAAGCGCCCGACGCGCAGCGCGTGATCGTGATCGACCCCGGTCTGGGCTTCGGCGCCGGGGATCACCCGACGACTCGCGACAGCGCGGTTTTTTTGGTCGAGAATCTGCGTCGGAGGCAGAGCGTGCTCGATCTCGGCGCCGGCTCCGGGGTGCTGTCGATCCTCGCGGCGCGGGCCGGGGCGGGCCGCGTGGTGGCGGTCGAGATCGACGAGTTCGCGGCGGCGGAGATCCGTCGCAACGGCTCCCTGAACGGCTCGCCGGCGATCGAGGTGGTGGTCGGCGACGCCGCGGTTCTGGCCGGGCTGGGGCGATTCGACCTGATCGTGGCCAACCTCGGGGCGCGGGAAGCGAACGCGCTCCGACCGGTTTGTCAAGACCTGGCGGCCGCCGGGGCGACTCTCATTCTCTCCGGTCTGACCGAGTGGTCGGCGCCGGAGGTGGCCGCCGGATACGCTGCGGACGGCTGGCTGACCCGGCGGCGGCGGCAGTCAGGGAGCGAGTGGGTGACCCTCTTGTTGACCCGCCGTTCCGCTCTGGAAGCGGATCGGAGGAGCAGGTCCGGCGGCCGGTGAAGGACCGCGCCGGCGGCGTGGAGAATTCTTCTCAGTTGGACTTGACATCGCCATCGGCGTCAGCCTATACTCCGATTGTCGCGGACGGGTCGATCCTGGCACGAGCCACGGGTACCTGCGGTGGTGGGCAGCAGTGGGCCGTGCGGAGGTAGACCTGAGTACGGTGCGAGGTGAGGGCCGGAGTATGCCTTGCACCCGGTAAGTCACCATCCCTTGGAGCAAGACGGAATGCTGGACTGTAGCAGCGCTTCGTTTCCTTCTGCCATCGGACATCGACCAGCCGATTTCGACGACATTGCCCTGGTGCGGCGCGCTCAACAGGGCGACCGCGAGGGAGAAAGATGCCTGCTGGACCGCTATCGCGGCCTGGTTCGCAGCACGGTCCAGAAGTACTTCCTGGTCGGCGCGGAGCGTGACGATCTGTTGCAGGTCGGGATGATCGGCCTGTGGCAGGCCATCACCGACTTCCGCGAAGATCGCAACAACAGCTTCAAGTCGTTCGCCCACATCTGCATCAAGCGGCAGATCATCACGGCGGTCAAGGCGGCGACGCGGCAGAAGCAGTTGCCGCTGAACACCTCGCTGAGCCTCGACACGCCGCTCAACCGCGACTCGCCGGAGCACACCCTGGGCGACGTGCTCCCCTGCGAGACCAGCGCCGACCCGGCGGACCACATCATCTTCCACGAGACCAAGCGCGTCCTCGAACAGCGGCTGCACACCTCGCTGTCGGAGTTCGAGATGAACGTGCTGATGGCCTACAAGGAAGGTCGGTCCTATCGTCAGATGGCCGACCAGCTCCGCTGCACGGTCAAGTCCATCGACAACGCGCTGTCGCGGGTCAAGCGCAAGCTGTCCGCGTTGACCGTCGAAATCTGGCACGCGAGCTGAGCGAGGGGCAGTGGGCAGTAGGCAGTAGCCAGCAGGACGCGCTGGACGCGTCCGCGGGGTTGGTCGTGCCGACACCGTCCAGCAAGTCCACAACACCCACCCAACGGCGCCATGCCGGAGGCCGTCGTCGCCCGACCGGCCGCAGTTACCCGCGACAGGCGCGGTAGAGGGCGACCAGGGGGTCGAGCAGGTCGGCGATGGTGTCGGCGATGCCGGGTCCGGCGCTCATCGCGTCGTGGACCGACATCGAGCTTTCCACGGTGAGGATCAGACCCTGATCCTGCGGCGCTTCGTTGAGGCGCTCGATCACCGCCTCGACGCTGTCGCTCTCGGTCACCGTGCCGCGCTCGAGCAGCAGCCCGTCGTCGTCGGCCCGGACGGTCTCCTTCTCGGCGGCGCCCCAGGCCTCGCCGTACCAACTCAACTCGGCCACGCCGCTGGCCAGCAGGTCACGCAGGCTGACCGCCACGGGATCGTCTTCGCTGAGCGCGGTCAGCAGCCGGTCCCAGGCCGTGGCGCCTTCGGACGCGTCGGCCGGCCGATGGAGCCGCAAACCGTAGCTGAGCCCATCGTGCGAGGCCTCGACGAAGAACTGGGCGGAGTCGGCCAGGAACTCGGAACTGGTTTCCTCGGGCGCGGTGAGGTAGCACACGGGCTGCCTGCTGGGGGCCCAGGAATCCAGGGATTCGCCGGTCCGGCCCGTGAGCAGGTCGGCCAGCACGCCGCCCAGGCCGGCCTTGGTCCGCCAGTTCGATCCACCGCTGCCGTCGCTGAAGTCGTCGGCCACGAAGCCGTCGAACTTGGCCTTCTTCTTCCGCTGCCGCTGGGCCTTGGGCGCCGAGCGGCGCTCCTCCGGAGGCTGGTCCGCCAACTCGCGCTCGCGCCGCAGGTTGCGGACGATCCGCTCCTGCAGCTCTTCTTCGACGGTTTGCAGCCGCCCGGTCTCCAGGTACCGGATGACTACCGACGGCGTGTTGACCTCGACGACTTCGTACTCGCCGATCCGGTTCTCGTAGCGCTCACCGACAACGAAGAAATCACCCATCCTGGCGTCCTTCTCGACCTCATCATGGCGACGTCACAGCATAGCACAGGTCTCACCAGGGACCAACCAACGATTGCCGGCGGGCTCCGGACCACCGGGACATCGCCCGCTTCCACACTTGGTCGCGCAACTCCTCCGTGTCCGCCTGCCGCGCCTGACCCTCCCACGCCCGGCGGCAGGTCCACGGCCGGCGGCAGGTCCTCGGCCCATCCGGGCGCACCGCCGTGCATCCCCGTACGGCCCGGCTCGGTGCCCGGCCCGCCTCCCAGACCCGAACAAACCCCAATACAACCAAACATTTCCCCTCCTTGCAAGGAGGGGATCAAGGGGTGGTCCGCTGCCGGTCGCCTGCGACATCGCGCGCCGACCACCACGCCAGGAATCACGGATCTGGGTTCAGAATCGGGGGGTCTGAGATCACATCGATCACCCCAAATCCCGCTCCAGGAGCAGGTTTTTCGACTGTCCAATTCGCATTCTTGGGTTTTCCGTCACGCCGACCCATCCGCGACCACTCCGCGGCCGTCGAGCTCTGCTACCTATAGGCCATCTCGACCAGCATCGGATACTGAGCTTCTGTTGCGGAACGGCCAAACCGCCAACCAACCCTCGCCCACGCTGCAAACGGTTCCTGACACCTCAAGTGGGTGGACCACCAGATCCTTCTCCTCTGGAGAAGGTGGCGCGCAGCGCCGGAAGAGGCGGTTGCAGTCGCATCAGGTGATCGCCGCCTCCTCCATCGGCCCTGCGGGCCACTTCCTCCGGAGGAGGAAGGGTCGCGGGTCCGCGCCGGCGTTCGGCAGGAGCGGGCTCGTGGGCCCCGAAGCCTCGGCCGACGGGGACGGCCGTGGATCCGAAGTGGCACATCGCCTTCTGCAACGTCACCTACACCGAGTACGCCGGGGTCTCGTTCCGGGACTACTACGGCTCGCCGGCGGTCATGTTGGAGGCGCAGCTCAAGGCGCGGGAGGTGGCCGAGTCGCGGTGGGGCGTGGGCCGGTTCTGCCACGTCAACGTCGATTCGCCTGGCGGGCTGTTCGCTTCGTACCTGGGCATGCCGATCAAGGACTCCAGCGGCGACGAGGTGCCGTACATCGACACCTCCCGGCCGCTGATCGAGGACGTGGCGCAGACCGAGACCATCGTCCTCGGCGATCCGCGCACCTCGGGGCTGATGGCGAGGCGCTACGAGTTCTGGCAGTACTACCGCGAGCGGGGCTATCAGGTGGGCTTCGGCGGCGCCAGCGGCTCCATCCTCACCGTGGCCTGCGAGATCACCAACGGCGCGGTGCTCAACGGCGTGGTCGAGAACCCGAGCGCCACGCACCGGCTGTTGGACGTCATCGTCCAGGCCCAGCGCGCCGTGGCCGACTTCGACGCCGACCTGCGCGGCGTCCCGCACCACGACTTCGGCTACACCGGTGACGACTACTCCGGTCTGCTCTCCCCGGCTCACTACCGCGAGTTCGCCGTGCCCTGCTACGAGCGGCTCTACGGGGCCCAGCAACGGCGTTTCATGCACAGCGAGCTGCTTCGCGCCGAGCACCTGCGCATCGCCCACGACGAGCTGCGGATCACCGACTTCCACGGCGCCGGGTGCGTCAACCTGACCCTGGCCGAAATGCACACCATCATGGGCCACGACTTCTGGACTCAGCTCACGCCGCAGGAGATGTTGGAACTGAGCCCGGCCGCCATCGCCGATCGGATCGCCGAGTTCGCCCAGTGCGGCTGCCGCTACGTGCAGCTCTACCCCGGCCGCGGCACGCCCGACGCCAACCTTGCCGCGGCCATCGAAGCCTGCCGGAAGGAGTGCCCCGGCGGGCCACACTGGTAGGCGGCCCGGGCCGGTTCGCCCGGGCTATGCGTTCGGGGATCGGTCGGGTAAGATGGCGGCGGAGACGGTGATGAGGATCCTCGACGCGGCGCGGGAGGCGGAGCAGGTTCTGGCGCTCCTGGCGCGAGACGTGTTCAGCGGGTCGGAGCAGCACGCGCGCGAGGCCCAGGCCATCGTCGCCGACGTGCGGGCTCGGGGCGATGAGGCGTTAATCGAGCTGACCCGCAAGTTCGACGCGCCGGGATTCAGCGCCGAGCAGCTCCGGGTCCCGTTCGAGGAGCTGGAAGCCTCGCTGATCCTGGCCGACGACGAGTTCTTGGAAGCCGTCGAGTTGGCGGTCGAGAACCTGAGCGACTTCCACCAGCGGCAGCTTCGCCAGAACTGGTTCGCACCGCGCGCCGCCGGCGGCTTCGTAGGGCAGCGGTTCCTGCCCATGGAGCGGGTCGGGGTGTACGTGCCGGGCGGGCAGGCGGTGCTGCCGTCGACGCTGCTCCACGTCTGTATCCCGGCGCTGGTGGCCGGGGTCGAGGAGATCGTGGTGTGCACGCCGCCGCGGCCCGACGGCAAGTGCGATCTGCACCTCCTGGCCGCGGCCGCGACCATCGGGCTCGACGAGGTCTACCTGGTCGGCGGCGCGCAGGCGATCGCCGCCCTGGCCTACGGCACCGAGACCATCGCCAAGGTGGACTTCGTCGCCGGGCCGGGCAATCCGTGGGTCAACCACGCCAAGCGGCTGGTCTACGGGGTCGTGGGCATCGACAGCCTGGCCGGGCCGAGCGAGATCCTGATCATCGCCGACGACACCGCGCACCCGGTGCAGGTGGCGGCCGATCTGCTGTCGCAAGCCGAGCACAGCGTCGATGCGCGGGCCATCCTGCTCACCCCCTCGGCCTCGCTGGCCGAGCGCTGCGCGGCGGAGGTGGACCGGCAGTTGGCCGAGCTGGACAGCGCCAACGCCCGGCGGGCGTTGGCTGAGGCGGGCGGGATTGTGGTCACCGGCGACCTGGACGAGGCCTGCCGACTGGCCGATCTCTGCGCGCCGGAGCACCTCGAGCTGCTGGTCGCCGAGCCGCTGCGGCTGCTCGGCGCGATCCGTCACGCCGGGGCGATCTTCTTGGGCGACAGCAGCCCGGAGCCGTTGGGCGACTACGTCGCCGGCCCGTCCCACGTGCTGCCGACCGGCGGTACGGCGCGGTTCGCCTCGCCCATCGGGGTGGAAACCTTCCTCCGCCGCAGCAGCCTCATCTCCTACTCCCGCGAGGCGCTGGCAGAGGAGGCCGAGGCCATCGTCACCCTGGCCCGGGTCGAGGGCCTGGAGGCCCACGCCCGCAGCGTCGAGTCGCGCTTGGACTGACCAGGTCGGCAGGACCCGCCCCATCTCCGGAGAACTGCCGCGTGACCTGCGGAGGTCCGTAATGCGTGAGCTCTCCCCGCTCCTGACCCTCTTGCTGATCGGCCTGCTGTGCTGCGGCGCCGGGGCGCAGAAGCCGACCGGGCCGTATTCCTGGTATGCCGCTGACCGCTGGGCCAAGGTGGCCGAGCTGATTCCGGGCCGGCAGATCCCAAAGCTGACGCCGGACACCCTCTACGCCGAGTGGACCGCGGCGCAGGTGAAGCGCTGGAGCGAGAGCCATCCCGCGCTGTCGCCGGACGAGGCGTACCGGCAGTTCGCCGCCGCCAAGCCGACCGACGCCGAGCTGACCGCCGACTTCCCGCGTCATATCGCGCCCTACGGCCGGCTGCGCTCGGGCCAGGTCGATCCCGCCCTGGCCGCTGAAGTGATGCTCAGCTACTGTCCCTTCTGCCGCTCCCGCACCATGGGTCTGGCGTTCGACCCCGGCAACCCGTACCACGCCACCACCACCTGTTGCCGGACCGAGCTCTACGGCCGCGAGCAGGACTTCCCCGCGGGGTACGCCCTGAAGCCGAACGCAACCGTGGACTTCGCCCACCTCGACGACACCACCGTGGCGGTGCCGTGTACGGTCTACTGCGGCCAGGACGGAGCCGAGTGGGAGCTGTTCATCAAGACCATCTTCGACCACCGCCGCTGGATCGCCGACGGCTGCGACCGGGTGCGGGATTACGGCAAGCAGTTCGAGGAGACCGCCGATCCGCTCTACGCACACAAGATCGCGGTCATCCTGGACCAGGTGGCGGACACCTACTACGGCCTGCCGTTGGCTTGGCACAACGAGGTCTGCCGCGGCAAGGACGGCCAGCCGTTGACCCGGGCTGAATGGGAGGCGGTGCCGCGGCCGTGCATCTTCGAGGTCAGCTACCTGGGACCCCAGAGCCGGCGGACGCCGTTGGGCAGCAAGGGCTGGATCAACATGTTCGACGAGCACATCTGGGTCGAGCCGTTCGGCCGGGTGCGCCACCATCCCGCCTTCAAGCACTACTCCCAGGTCAAGTACGGCGATCCCGAGGCGCTGGACCGGAAGGTCATGACCAAGCTCCTGCGCGAGGTGGCGCTGATGTTCAAGAGCGTCTTCTCGCAGAAGTTGCTGACCAACTACCAGGAGGCCAACTACGTCGACATGTGGCTGCTGGGGATCCTGCTCCAGGACCGGGACCTGCTGAGCTTCGCCGGGCCGGCCCAGGAGGTGACGATGTACAACCACACCTTCCAGGACGGCCTCAACGGCGAGGGCGCGCCGAACTACATGGCGATGCCGGGCGGTTACTTCTACCCCTTCCTGGCCGATCCGAAAGGCTGGCTGCAGTACTACCCCAAGTTCCTGGAAGAGCATCCCTTCTACCACGCCGCCAACGGCGAGATGCGCAAGCTGCACACGGTGAGGGGGATGCAGGTCGAGTACGGCGACCAGCACGAGCACGCGCTGCCGTACGTATTCGAGCTCGATCCGGCCAAGGTGGCGTCCAACGAGAAGCTGGGCAGCCGGAACTGGGCCGGCTACGGGGTCGGGATCCTGCGCTTCGGGGGACCGGGTCACCGCCAGGAGGTCTGCCTGGACTACACCCGCGCCACGCTCCACAACGCCCAGGACGCGCTAAGCATCGGCTGCTGGTTCGACGGCGTGCCGGTCATGCGCCGCGGCGGGTACGCCGCCTGGTGGAGCAACGCTCCGCTCCAGTGGCAGCGGCCCGAGTACCAGGCGCTCAAGACCATGGGGTATCCCTACGAAATCGATGAAGGCCCGCGCAGCTTCTCGAGCTGGACCTGGATCTACGCCCACAGCCCGCTGTCGCAGAACGGGGTGATCGTCGACCGCACCGGCACCGGGACCGGCTGGCACGACGACCGCGGTTACGGCGAGGTGCTCTGCTTCAAGGGCGGCGAGCAGGCCGGCGAGCCCGGCTCGGGCTTCCAGGTGCTGGACGTCAAGGACCATTACTCGTTCGCCCGGGTCGGGATCGACGTGTCCGACTTCCGCCGCACGCTGCTCGGAGTGGAAGGACCGGACGGGCGGCCGTACCTGCTCGATCTGCTCAAGCTCACCGGCGGCCGGCGGCACGATCTGTTCAACTCCGCTCGGGCCGACCGCGCCGAAGCCAATCTGCCACCGGTCCGGGCCACAGCGGACAACCTGGCGCTGTGGCTGTTCGACGGCAAGCCGCCGAAGGAGCCGCCGGCGCGCGAGCACTACGAGCAGGTCCGCCAGGTCACCGAGCATCAACCCGGCGCCGGGTGGGACGTCACCTGGCGGCTCGACCTGGCTGCGCTCGCCCCGCGCGATCCCGCCGGTGGCGCCTTCAAGCGGCCGTGGCCCGAGGACGTGGGCCGGGTGCGGATGCGGCTCATGGGCGTCAACACCGCGGCCGAGCCGACCACGCTGACCAGCGCCAAGGGGCCGTGGATCGGCTGGCTGCGGCAGCCGCTGCCGAACGGACAGCGGGTCGACGGCAACGTCGCCTTCCGCGATGCTCGCGACTTCGTGGTCGAGACCCGGACCGGGTTGGAGGGCCAGCCGTTGAGCAGCCTGTTCTGCCACGTGATCGAGGGCTTCCGCGAGGGTGAGCGGTCGCTGGTGCGTCAGGTGACCCGCCTGGCAGCGACCAGCACCGCCGGTGGCGAACGGGACGTGGTGGCGCTCAAGTTGGACCTGGCCGCCGGCCACAGCGACCAGGTGGTCTACCAGTCCGACGCCGGCACGGTGCGGCTGCCGGATGGGGTGGAGACCGACGCGCGCTACGCCTTGATCCGACGCGACGCCGCGGGCCGGGTGATCGCCGCCGACGCCGCGCGGGGGAGCTTCCTCAAGGCCGGCGAGTTCTCGGTCGAGCTGCCCGGCGAGTTCACCGGCGAGTTGGTCGATGTGATCGGCGATCTGACCGGCACGAGGCGCGAGAGCGCGCTGGTGATCAAGCCGGACCGGCCCTGGCCGGTGGGCGCCGATCTGCACGACCGCCAGTTGCTGATCAAGGTGGTCAGCCCGCGGCGCGAGCCGTGCAACGAGGGGTACCGGATCGACCGGGTCTCGGCTCTGCCGGACGGGCTGGTGCGGGTGGACGTGCAGGACCACGCGCCGTTCGTGGTGAGCTGGCACGAGGTGACGGTCTTGCCGGAGGATCGGCCCAACGTCCTGCGCACCTGGCGGCCGATGGTCGATCATGGCAACACGCCCTGGTACGACGGGCTGAAGGTGGCCTTCCCCGAGCGCGGCAAGGTCTACCCGATTCAGGAGACCAGCGAGGTCGGCGGGGGAGTGGGCGGCGACACGCTGGTGCTGGACGACGGCGTCAACCTGGCCGCCGACGGCATCAAGGTCGGCGACTGGTACGTGATCTACGGGATCGAGCCGGGCCTGAAGGTGACGGTGGCCAACGACTTCAGTTGGCGCCGCGAGCCGGCGGCGGAGTGGACGCAGCACGCGCTGCGGGCCACCGGGCCGGTGACCGTCACGGCGCCGGCCACCGGCGCGGCCCTGGCCTGGCGGGCGGGCGACGGGCAATGGGTCGAGGCGCCGGCGGGCAAGCGGAGCTTCACCACCGAGGAGACCGGGGGCCGCCCGGTGCGGCTCGTCTCGGGCGCGCCGCAGTGGCTCAACCTGAACGATGTCACCGCGCCCCGGGTGGCGGCCATCCGGCTCGACGGCCGCGAGCTGACCGCCGAGCAGGCCGCCGAGCTGGGCTGGATCGAGCCGCCGGCCAAGCTGGTGGTCGAGCTGCTCGACGCCGACAGCCCGCTCGATCCGGGTTCGCTGAAAGTGACGCTCAACGGCGAGCGGATCGAAGCGGCCCCGGACCGGGTCCGCACCTCACCCGGCGCCGACGGCAAGGGCTTGACCGTCGAGGTGGACCTGGAGCACGCGTTGGCGGCCGACCAGGCCCGGCCGCGCAAGCACCGGGTCGAGGTCGCCGTGGCTGATCGATCGGTCGAACGGCAGAGCTGCGCGGCCGTGGTGACGTTCATCAACAAGGTGCCGCTGGATCCCGAAGCGGTCTACCTGAGTGACCTCAAGCCGGTCGCATCGTTCGCGCACGGCGGGTTGCTGCGGGACCGGGACTACGTCGGCAACCCGGCGGAGATCCGCGGCCGGATCTACCCCAAGTGCCTGACGCTGTGCCCCGAGCCGGCGGCCGGCGGGGCGCACGGCGAGGCGGTCTACGAGCTGACCGCCGAGCAGTCACGGAAGACCTTCCTGGCCGAGGTCGGCGTCAGCGATTCCAGCCGCGGCAACGGCAGCGTGGTGTTCCAGGTGCAGACCGGGGAGGCGGCCGACGGGCCGTGGCGGACGCGGTTCACCAGCGAGGTCAAGCGCGGCGCCCAGGATCCGGTCACGGTCGAGGTGCCGCTGGCGGGCGCCCGGTTCCTGCGCCTGTACACCACCGACGCCGGGGACGGGATCGGCTCGGACCACGCCGTGTGGGGCAACGCCCGGCTGCGCTGAAACCGCCTACGTGTTGTAGTCGAAATACGGGTGGTTGTTGCCGTTCTGGTACAAGTTGAGGTTCTTCTCGGCCTTGACGTGGCCGTCGCAGAAGGCGACGTTGCCGGTGTCGTTGTGCCGCTCGATCAGGTTGTAGTTCGGCCGTTCACCGTTGTGTCCGGTGCCCGAGAACATCGAGTTGTGGCTGCCGCCGCAGACCTTGCAGTTCCGGCCGTCCGGATCGGTCTGCATCGGGCCGTAGCTCGGCTGCTCGAACCGCCCCGGCGCGTTGGGGTCGTGGAGCACGTCGCCCATCAGCACGATCTCGGCGGGTCGGACGATCACCGTCGTCGAGATCGCCGAGTTGTTGGTGATCATGAGCTGGTTGTAGCCGTAGCTGCGGCTGCCCAGGTAGGTCAAGGTGGACTTCTGGTCCGCGCTGGGGCAGTCGTGGACCTGCCAGCTCTTGACGTACGGCTGGGTGATCTGAATCAGCCCGGTGCGGTCGACGTTCCCCGATTCATACAGGAACGGCCACCGCTCGTCGTAATCCTGGGCGTACTGCAGCATGGCCAGGGTGATCTGCTTGACGTTCGAGGCACAGGTGCTCTGCCTGGCCTTCTCGCGCGCCTTGGCAAACACTGGAAACAGAATCGCCGCGAGGATGGCGATGATGGCGATCACGACCAAGAGCTCGATCAGCGTGAACGCACGGAGCTTGCGCATCACGGGTCTCCTCGGCGAGGGCAAGTTGCCCGGCCAGACCGCCTGTGCCCCTGCCCCTCGCCCGTCTGACAGCGGTTATCGTCCATGCGAAACCGGCTGTCAAGAGGCGACGCTGGATTCGCCGCGCCGGGGCAGCCGGTAGGACGAGGTCGGTCCCGCGCTCGCGGCTACGTGCTGTAGTCGAAATGCGGTGAGTTGCTCCCGCCGTTGTACAGGGCGGTGTGCTTCTCGCTCTTCACATGCCCGTCGCAGAAGGCGGCGTTGCCGGTGTCGTTGTGGCGCTCGATCAGGTTGAACCCTGGGTACTGCCAACTGTGGCTGGGGCCGTCGTAGTTCGAGTTGTGATTGCCGCCGCAAACCCTGCAGTTCGTGCCGTCGTAGTTGGTGATCATCGGCCCGGTGCTCGGCAGCTTGAAGCGGCCAGGCGCGTTGGGGTCCTGGAGCACGTCGCCCATCATCACGATCTCCGCCGGCCGTTTGATCACGCCCAGCGTCTGGCCGGTAGTCTCCTCCGTCATCAGGCCGGTGTGGTAGCCGTAGCTGCGGTGGCCCAGGTAGGTCGGGGTCGTCTTCTGGTCCGAGCTGGGGCAGTCGTGGACCTGCCAGCTCTTCATGTACGGCTGGGTGATCTGGATCAGTCCCGTCCGCGGGCTGTTCTTCGATTCGTACAGGAACGGCAGGCGTTCGTCGTAGTCCTGCGCGTACTGCAGCAGCCCGAGCGAGATCTGCTTGCAGTTCGAGGTGCAGGTGCTCTGCCGCGCCTTCTCCCTGGCCTTGGCGAAGACCGGGAACAGGATGGCCGCGAGGATGGCGATGATGGCGATCACCACCAACAACTCGATCAACGTGAACGCTCGCCGGCTGCGCATCGTCTTTCTCCCGTGCGAGGGGAGTCTGGCCGGCCGTCCGGCAAGTGCCTCAGCCCCTCGCCCACCTGTCGCCGGTTATCGTTGGTGCGCGAGCGGTTGTCAAGCGGCGGGGCAAGATCTTGCCGAGCCGGGCCGAGGCGGCCGGCGGCGACCTTGGGGGCGGTGCCCGCGGCTACAAGCTGTAGTCGAAGTAGTAGTTGTTCGCGTTGTTGTAGAGGGCGGTGTGCTTCACGGTCTTGACGTGCCCGTCGGTGAAGGCGACGTTGCCGGTGTCGTTGTGCCGCTCGATCAGGTTGAAGTTCGGCCTCTGCCAGCTATGGCTCGGGCCGTCGTAGATCGAGTAGTGGTTGGCGCCGCACACGCTGCAGTTCGTGCCGTCGTAGTTGGTGATCATCCGCCCGTAACTGGGATACAGGAAGCGGCCCGGCGCGTTGGGGTCCTGGAGCACGTCGCCCAGCAAGACGATTTCGGCCGGCCGTTTGATCACCCCCAGCGACTGCGCTGAATTCGCGGTGATCAAGTAGGTGTTGTAACCGTAGCTGCGGTGGCCCAGATAGCTGATGGAGGTCTTGGTGTCCGAGCTGGGGCAGTCGTGGATCTGCCAGTTCTTGATGTACGGCTGGGTGATCTGGATCAGCCCGGTGCGGGCGGCGTTCCCGGTCTCGTACAGGAACGGGAAGCGTTCGTCGTAATCCTGAGCGTACTGCAGCAACGACAGCGCGATCTGCTTGATGTTCTGGGTACAGGTGCTCTGCCGCGCCTTCTCCCTGGCTTTGGCGAACACTGGGAACAGTATCGCCGCCAGGATGGCGATGATGGCGATGACGACCAACAGCTCGATCAACGTGAACCCACGCCGCTGACGCATGTCTCGTCTCCTTGCCTCGTCGTAGCACACTTCCGGCGGTTCGTTTCCGGACCCGCCGGTCCTCCAGACTTGTACACCATCCGCCCCGCCCGGCGCAAGAGCAGTTCAAAAACTAGGGACGCCACCCTATTTATCAGTTAGTTGAGAAATAGGGTGGCGTCCCTAATTTCAGCGCGGGCGGCTCGGGACCAGCAGCGCCGCGTATTGGCGGAGTTCGGCCAGCCGCAAGCGGACTCGCGGGCCGTCCTGCTCCGTCATCCCGGTGCTGCCATCCGGCGCCAGCAGCCGGGCGCGGCCCGCGTCGAGCGTGCGGCCGGGAAGGCCGACCGTGACCACCAGGTCCCGCGCCGGCAGGCCGTGCTCGCGCGCCTGCTGCTCCGCCTCCGGCAGCTCCGGGTGCAGTTCCGCGGCGTGGTTGATCACCTGGACCAGCAACTCGTCGCCGGCCCGTTGGAGATCGACGCTGACCATGTCCGCGCCGGCGCCGGTCACCTCCACCAGCGGCTCCTTCGCCCGTAGCGGCTCCAGGGCTGACAGCAGACTTCGCTCCGGGTCGTTGAGCGGCCGGCACAACGGGTAGGCATCGATCCCGGCCTCGCCTCCGACCTTCAGCCACAGCCCCAGATCGAGCATGTTCTCCAACGTGAAGCCGCCGCCGTACGGCTCCCAGACCGGGCCGTCTCCGGTACCGCCGGAGAGCGACCCGTCCGGCTGACGGTAGACCGGCCGGAGCAGGTTCTCGACGATCTGCTGGCGCTGCTCGTCCCAGACCCCGAACCGCACGTCCTTGAACCAGGCCGTGCCGCCGTGGTGGCGGAACAGGAGGTGGATCGAGGCGGACTTGAACGGCCGTTCGGACTCGATCACGCAGCGGCTGAACTGCCAGTCGTGGGTCGCCGTCCGGAAGGTGGCGGTGCGGCCCCACATCGGCGAGCCGTCCTGGTGCAGCAGGTCCACGTACAGCGAGTAGTTGGCGTCGGCCTGCCCGGTGACGTTGTCCGCCTTGCTCCATCCCTCGACCGCCAGCTTGACCGGCTTGGTCTGGTCGAGCACCACCCGCTGGTTGGCCCCGGCCGCCTTGGGCTCGAAGGCCTTGGCCACCCAGTAGCGGCAGCTTCCCCGTCCCAGCTCGCGCTCGGTCAGCTCGCCGTCGCCCGACGGTGCGGTCAGGACTTCCGGCCGGTCGCCACGATCGCGCCAGTCTTCGGTCACGGTGCCCGCGTCGCCGCCGATCACCAGCAGCCGGCCGCCGTCACGCACGTAGCGGTCCAGGGCCGCGCAGGCCGCGTCGCTCAAGGCCGGCGCGGCGGTCAGGATCACGCCGGACAGGCCGGCCAGGTCCTCGGCCCGGAGCCCCACGTCGCCGACGATGCGGTACGGCAGGTGCGCCTTCATCATCGCCTGGGTCAGCGCGTAGAGCTGGCGGTGGGCGGCGCCGGTGAGCAGGTAGGAGCGCGCGGAGAAGACCACCCCCACTTCGCCCACCTCCTCGGCTCGGCTCAGGATCGGCGCCAGCTCGGCCGCGAGCTGCAGGTATCCGCGCACGGCGTCGACATGCTCGCGGATCAGCGAGCCGGTGCCCGGCCCGCCCAGCCCCAGCCACGACACGCCGCCCTGGGAGACGATCTCGGCCATGGCCACCTTCAGCCGGTCGCCGGCCATGCGGCCGTGGTGCATGGTCCCGCGGTCGTCGGTCAAGAGGTGGTAGGTGACCGACATGGCCACCGGCCGGCGGTCGGCCCGGCGGCTCAGGGCGTGGGCCAGCTTGAGCCACGGGAGCTGTGTCCCGTCGGGCGGGAAAGGGCCGTGGGTGGTGCCCTCGATGCACATCAGATCGAAGTGATCGCCGTAGGCCCACTGGTACGTCGAGCCGGAATCCTGGTGCCAGGTGCCGTCCAGCCCGAAGCCCGGCCGGATGGCCCGGGCGGTGGCCCGCAGGTCGGCCAGGAAGCCCATCACCGACCGGATCCGGAACTCGCGCACGGCCATCCTGGTCGGCCGGTCCTCGGCGTGGCTGGCGGCGGACAAGTCGGTGCTCACCCCCCGCGCGGCGGCGAAGGTCGCCCAGGCGGCGCGGCAATGCCCGCAGAAGCACGGCTCATAGTGGCTGGCGTAATCGACATGGACGCCGTCATGCCCGGCGGTGGCCAGGTTGCGGAAGTGCTCCCGGGCGTGCTCGACCCACAGCGGGTTGTTGATGCAGGCACTCCAGCCGTACTGACCGACCGTGGGGAACAGCGGGTCGTAGGGACGGAGGTAGCTGCCGTCCTCGCGCACCGCGGCCCGGGCGGTGATCCAGGCCTCGTCCTGGCCGCGGCTGTCCATGTAGTTGAGGGTGAACCAGCCGCGGGAGAGCGCCCCGGCCTGCTCGGCCTGCTCGGGCTTGAGGCCGAAGAAGCAGTTGACCCCGGCCTTGACCCACCCGGCGAGATCGTCGGGCGTCTGCGGCAGGCCGGAGATGAACAGCTCGCGCACCGTCCCGCGATCCCAGGTGGGCTCGCCGGCGGCGACCAGCAGCGGCAGCAACATGGCGATGGACATCGTGCGGACCTCGGCGGCCGGTTCGCCGCCGGGCCGGCAACTACTCCTTCGGCGCGTCCGCCCAGGGCGAGCCGACCAGCCGGACCGGAGTCGCCACCCGCACCACCTCGGCGCCGGTCTTGAGGTTGACCACGATAGTCTGGACCTCGACTCGCGCGACGTCCGCGGGCACCTCGTCGGTCTCCAAGACGACCGTGAACCGGCGGCGTGAGGCGGTCTTCTCCTCACGACGGACCAGTTCCACGCCGGCCGGCGAGCGGACCGAGAAGCGGACCGCGTAGTCGGGCAACGAGGCCGGCGCGACGTTGACCGAGACGGTGACCAGCAAGCTTTCGCCGCGCTCCAGCACGTCGGAGTCCATGGTCACCGCGGCCAGCGCCTGGGGCTGGACGGCGCGCCAGGCAACGAGCACCTCCCGGCCGCCGAGGCCCGCCATCAGGCGGAAGCGCGCCAAGCCCTGCTCGGTGACGGTGTAGGGCAGTCGCAGCTCGACCGACTTGCCCGCCGGCAGGCTGATCGACCGCGCCTGCCGCTGTCGCGCCTCGCCCTGGGTGACCTCCAGCCGGGTCTCGAGCCGCAGCGGGTCGTCGGTCAGATTCGTCAGCGTCGCGACGACCTCGTTGCGCCCGGCCAGGGCGTTCCACTGCACGGCTTCCGCCGCCACGGGCCAGGAGCCCGGCCCGAACCGCGTGACCCGGAATGCCCGCCACGTCGCCGGGGCGTGGTACTCGCCGTAGAGCGACTGCCGCCCCTGGGTATAGGGCACGTTGCGGCACAGGTTGAGGCCGACCACGCCGCCGCGGTTGAGGCCCAGGTTGAGCGACGTCCAGGGGACCATCAGCTCGATGGCGTAGCCGTCGTCGAGCAGCGTCCCGGCGGCTTCGGCGCCGGAGTCCCAGGTCACGTCGGCCTTGCGCGGCTCCCGGTTGTCGGCGTCGTAGACGGCCCCGGCCAGGTTGGCGATGAGGTGGTAGTAGCGGTACTTGGACCCCTGCGCGTCGAGAAACAGCTCGACCGAATCGTCCGCCCAGGTCGGCCCGTCGGGCGTCTTGGCGGCGGTGACTATCTGGTCCAGCCGGTCGTGCCGACAGCGGAAGGCCACACACAGTCCTCCCGGCGCCTGCGCCAGCCGCGCCTCGGTGCGCAGGCCGGGCGGCACGGCCGGATCCTTGAGCGTCTCGCGAGTCTCGCGGAACTCGGTCAGCGTCAGCGCCCCGGCCCACTCGGCCACCTCGACCACGCCGTCGATCCGCGGCGCTCGGGCCAGGCCGGGCAGCGCCACCGGCTCGGCCGCCCCGGCGGCGGCCGCCACCAGGACAACCAGCCATCCCGCGCTCACCGACCGCCGACTACTTGCCATGAGCGAGCACCTCATCGACCGCGATGATCTGGCTGGCGACCAGCCAGCGGTAGCGGGCGAACCGTTTCGCGCTCCACCCGACCGCCACGCTGGAACCGGCCTCCTTGGCGTCCACCGCGCCGCCGAAGTACTTGGCCGGGTCCAGGTAGATCTTGTCGCGCAGCTCGGCCACCAGCTCGGCCGCCTCCTTGACCGCCGGCCGGTCCTGCAAGCCGGCCTCGCGCGCCTTGGCCAGCCGTTGTTCGAGGACGGTCAGGTAGACGTAGTCGTCCCGCCCGTCGCGGTAGCGCAGCCAGCGGACCGTCGGCCGCCAGCCGCCGTCGCTCATCGGGTAGGCGGCGCCGGCCTTGTAATTCCACGGCAGGTAGGTGTACGGCACGGTGTAGGCGACGTAGAGGATGACCTCCTGGAACTTGGTCACCGCGCCGAGCCGCCAGAACTGGTAGCCGGCGGACAGCCGCGAATCGCCGGTGTTGTGCGCGCCGAACTGGTGGCCCAGGCCCTTGACGCGGGCGATGAACTCCTCGGTGATGGGCGTGGCGTGGTTGGCCAGGACGATGTCGTGGACCGGCGGGGCCAGCTTGTTGCCGATCGGCCCGTTGAGCGAGCAGAGCGTCGCGCCCCCGGCGTCGCGGACGATCTGGGCCATCTCGTTCCCCCGCTCGACGCCCTTCAGCCCGAAGTTGTCCGGCTCACCGCTGGCGTACCAGTAGTGCTTCGGGTAGCCCTTCTGCTTGACGATCGCCTCGAACTCGCGGATGCACCGCACCAGGTCGGCGCGGTCGGTCGCGCTGATGCTCCCGGTGCCGTCGGTCCGGTAGTCGAGCCCCGGCTGCCACCGCGCGCGGACCCAGAACGACCCGGGCCAGTGGTACTGGATCCAGTAGTTGCGCGCGTTGCCCTCGTTCATGGCGAGTTGGTACCACCAGTCCATCTCGGCGGCCTCGGCCGGCGTCTGCTCGAAATGCCGCTCGCCCGGCTGGCCGGCGATATGGCCCCACCCCTCCATCGGGTGGAAGTAGCTCATCGAGAAGCCGTACCTGCCGATGAACCGGACCCGGGCTTCCTTCGCCCGCCGGACGGCCTGCGGATCGAGCCCCTCGCGCACCAGGTCCGTCCAGGCCTGATAGGTCGATTGGAAGGTGTACGGCACCGGGCAGGGCGGCAGTTTCCAGGGCAGCACGCGCAGCAGCAGCTCGGCCCGACCCAACTCGCCGCCGGCGCCGCGGAACACCACCGGCGCGCGGTAGTACCCGGGCCGCGCCTCGGCGGGGACGCGCAGATCGTAGGTGAACATCCGCGGCAGGCCGGGCTCGTAGTCGGTCGGACCGCGTGTCAGCAGCACGTCGCAAGCGGGATCGAGGTCGCCGCCCTGAGCGCCGGTGCTGCCGGACCCGCGCTCGGTGTACCGCTCGGTCCACAGGTCGCCGCCCGCGGCCGCGTCGATGGTCGCGCCGTTCGGCCCGGCGAAATTGCCCACCTCGACCGACAAGCCCCGCAGCTCGCGGAGGGGCAAGATGCCGAACCGGAACGGCTCCTGCTCGCCGGCGGCGGCGAACACGCGGATGGTGTCGCCGACCTCCTGCGCGGTCGGACGAGTCCAGGGGTAGACCTGGTCGTCGATCAGCTTCTGGAAGACCACGAAGCCGCGCTGCTGGTCCTTGGCGCCGACCGGCGGCATCGGCTCGTCGGGCTTCGGCTGCCACGGGCAGCGCTGCTCGAACTGCTTCCGCCGCTCGGTCTCGACCGCCGCCAGGATGTCCTTCAGCGACCCGGCCTCGGCGGCGGGCAGCGCCACCAGCGCGCTCAGGTTGACGTTCTCCATGGCCAGGTCGAGCTGTCCGTCGGTCACCTCGACGGTGAAGTCGTACTCGTCGAGGATGGGCTTCACCTGCCGGACCCAGCGGTCGACCTGCTTGCGGTAGACCTCCGACTCGCCGCGCAGCCACCAGCGTTCGGTGGCGATCGTCTGGAAGGTCACCGCCTCCTCGACCACTGGCTTGCCCTCGGCCTTCACCCGGTACGAGGCCATCGTCCGGCGGATGCCCTCAAACCCGTCACCGACCCAGAGGTGGACCGCCACCGGGCCGTTCGGGACGCGGATGGACAGCGTGCCGGACCAGCAGGTGACGCAATGCTGGACCAGGCCGTCACAGGGCGTCGAGCAGAGGCGGTCGTTGGCGTAGACCCAGGCGGTGAGGCGCTTGGTGTCGGTCCAGCCCCATGCTCCGCCGGTCTCCAGTTTGGTGTCCGGCGTGACGTAGGCGAAATCAAGGAACTGCGTCCGTGGGGTCTCGCCGGTCGGCGCGCCGAAGATCAGCTTGATCGGCGCGGCCCCGGCCGCGCAGGCCAGGCAGAGCACCACCGGCACCACCCGCAGGATCCTGAATCCCATCGCCGCACTCCTTCACCGGTCCGCCGCGTCACCGCACGTCGAACGGTCCGGCCAGCACGCGCAGGTCCGTCTCCAGGCGCGCCACGCTCTCCGGCTCGGGCCGCCGGCTGTGCACCTCGAAGCGTAGCCGGTACCGGCCCGGGGCGAGCCGGCCGAGCCGCACCGGCCGGGCCCAGCTCTCGCCAAGCGCCGCCTCTCCGGTCAACGTCGCCACTACCCGCCCGGCCGGCGAGGTGACCGTGGCCGCCAGGGCAAAGCCCTCCGCCCATGACTCGACCCGCTGTCCGGCGACCTCCCAGCGGCGCCCGTCGCGATGCTCGGCGGTCAGCCGGAGCGGGTAGAGGTACGGGTTGGCCGCGCTCTGCCAGGTCAGCGTGACGTCGTCGCCCGGCTGCGCCACGTCGGTCTCGACCCCGATCCGGTTCCCGCCGGCACGCTCGGGCGGGAACTGAACGTGCGTCTCGCCCACATAGCAAGGCGCGTCGTAGGTGTGGTAGAGCCAGTACTCCGCGCTCTGCAGCGGCACCCGAATGCGGCCCTCGACGGACATCTCGTACCACTGGCCAGCGGGTATCTCGCCGAAGTTGTAGAGCGCCGCGAAGCCCGACTCGCGGTAGGCGTTGGGCAGCGACAGGCAGAATCGTTGTCCGTTCAGGCCCTGGTCGGAGTAGACCTGGTGGTACATCACCACCCGCCGGCCGGCCACGCGCGGATCGTGCTTGACCAGCCCCGGCGCGGAGATCAGCCGGCCGCCGCCGGGCCGGGTCAGCTTCGGGCAGGTCCGCGGGCCGTCGCCCGGACGCGGCGCCAGGACCAACTGTCCGGCGGCGTCCTTCTCGTTCAGGACGAACAGGTCCGGCCGGCCGTCCTGGTTCAAGTCGGTGACGCCGGCCGGGTCGGTGACGGTCTCCACCCACCACGGCCGGACCGCCGGGTCGGGCCGGTCAGCCAGCGTCGCGCCGCGGCCGGCCAGGTTGAAGTAGAGGTCGTACCGCCGCTCGCCGGGGACCACCTCGAGCGACAGGAACCCCAGCCGCCGCAGCTTGCCCTCGGCCAGCGCAGACTTCTCGCCCACGTACCCGGTCACCGGGCGCACGTACTCGTCCGGGTCGCGCTCGCGGTCGCCGTACCGGTAATCCAGCGAGAACCCCGTGGCGGCCCCGGACTTGTGCGCCACCACGCGCAGGCCGGCGGTATCGACCACCCCACCCAGCGCCGTGCCGAGGTCGGCCAGGTCGACAAAGAAGGTCCGTGCCCCTGGCGGCTCGGCCGTGGCCCCGACGGTGTCGGGCAAGGCTAGGCGGTAGGCGTGCGCCGGGCAACGCCAGGCGGCATCCGGTGCGGCCCATGCGGCGGCGACCGTGCAGCGCAGGGCCAGGAGGGCTGGCAGCCCGCCGCGGACCGCTCGCAGGCGCGTGAAGCAGGTGTGCATCGCGAGCGGCGCCTTCGCCGGACAGATCACCGTTTCCTTCCGGGGACGGTCCGCCCGGATAGGTCCTGTAGGCCCCATGCGACCTATGCCGTGCGCCCTGAGCGGCCGCCCTCAGTAGACCTTCACTTCGGCCTTGATCAGGTCGCTGCGGCGGCCCATGCGGCGGAGGGCCTCGGTCAGCTCGTCGAGGGTGATGCGGTCGTTGACCAGGACCTCGGGCGTGACCGTATCGTCGGCCAGGAGATTGAGCGCCGCCGAGATGTGGCGCGGGGTGTGGTGGAAGGAGCCGATCAGCTTCAGCTCTTCGTAGTGCATACGGACCGTGTCGATGGTGATGTGGGTGCCGGAGGGGCAGCCGCCGAACAGGTTGCAGGTGCCGCCCCGGCGGGTCAGGCCGATGCCCAGCTCCCAGGCTTCCGGCCGGCCGACGCACTCGATCACCCGGTCCGCGCCGCGGCCTTCGGTCAGCGCCCGGACCTCGGCGGCCACGTCCTGGCAGGTGAGCTGGTCGATCACCACGTCGGCGCCCATCCGCCCGGCTGCCTGCAGCCGCGGCGCGCGCCGGCCGATGGCCACCACCCGCGCCCCGCGGGCGGCGCACAAGCGGATCATCATCAGCCCGATGGGCCCGTTGCCCAGCACCACCACCGTCTCGCCGCCTTGCACGCCGGTATCCTCGACGCCCTTGACGCAGCAGGCCAGCGGCTCGCACAGCGCGGCCGCGGTGTAGGACAGGTGGTCCGGCAGGTGGAGCAGATTGGCCGCGACGATTCGCGCCGGGACGGTGATGTACTCGGCATAGGCGCCATTGAGGAAGAGCAGGTCCTCGCACAGGGCGGCCTGGTCCTTGCGGCAGTAGAAGCAGTCGCCGCAGGGCGCGGAGTTGGCCGCCACCACCCGGTCGCCGACCCGGAACCCATCGACGCCGATGCCGACCGCGTCGACCACCCCGGCGAACTCGTGTCCGAAGACCGCCGGCGGGACGATCATCCGGGCGTGGTACCCGCGCCGGAAGACCTTCGCGTCGGTCCCGCAGGTCAGCGCCGCCTCGATCCGGATGCGCACCTCGCCCGGCCCGCAACCCGGCTTCGGGACCGTCTCCAGCCGCACGTCCTCGGCGCCGTGGAGCACCGCCGCCCGCATCGTTTCGTTCATCGGGTCACGATCACCTTGAGCACGTCGTCGGCCGGCGTCTCCGCCGTCCGGATCGCCTCGGCAATCTTGTCCAGCGGGAAGCGGTGGGTGATCAGGGCGGTCACGTCGATCCGACCCGAAAACACCGCTTCGGCCGCGGCCTGGTTCAGGCGAACGTCGCTAGAATAGCTGCCCAGAACCGTTTTGTCGAGGGTGCAGACCTCGCCCGCGTCGGCGGTGAACGGATCGTCGCGCCTGGTCTGTGCGAACAGCAACACGCGCCCTCCGGGCCGAGTCAGGGCCAGCGCCCCGGCGATCAGGTCGGCCCGCGGCACGGCCAGGATCACCGCGTCCGCGCCACGGCCGTCGGTCCGCTCCAGCACCGCCTCCCGGACTTCATCCGGGGTGACCGCGACGCCGCCCAGCCTGGCCGCCACCTGCCGCCGGCCGGGCAGCGGATCGGTGATCACCACCGACGCGCCGGCGGCGCGACAAAGCTGCATGAGGAGCAGCCCGATCGGCCCGGCACCGATCACCTGCACCAGGTCTCCTGCCTCGACGCCGGCCCGCTGGAGGCCCTTGAGACAGGTATTGACCGGCTCGACGAACGTGGCCGCCTCGTCGCTGACGCCCTCCGGCACGCGCACCAGCCCGCCGCCGGCGACGATCCAATCCATCGCCTTGACGTACCCGGCGTACCCGCCGCCCGCCGGCTCGAACCCGGCGGTCACCCCGGTCCGCTTGTAGACCGCGCACTGCGCCGCCACGCCATGCCGGCAGTAGTGACACTGGCCACAGGGGATATGGTGGTAGACCGCCACCCGGTCGCCGACCGACCACTCCCCCACCCCGTCGCCCACCGCGGCGATCCGGCCGACGGTCTCGTGCCCATAGACCCGCGGCGGCGCCTGCAACCCGTGGCGGATCTTCTTGAGATCGGTCCCGCACACCCCGCAGGCGGCAACTTCGACGAGCACCTCGCCCGGCCTGAGATCAGGCACCGGCAGCGTCTCGATCACCACCTGTCCCGGCCCGCGATAGACGGCGGCCGGCATGGTCTCCTGGCGGCTCAAGCTCATGGCGGCGCAGGTTACCACGCCGACCCGCCACCGGCAAGCCAACCACGCAACAATTAGGGACGCCACCCATTTTCTAACAATTAGGGACGCCACCCATTTTCTCAACTAGCTGAGAAAATGGGTGGCGTCCCTAAATTGGTGCCGGAAGGGGCGGCGCGGGCAGGGCGGTTGCAGGGAGTGAGCACCGGTCCGGGAACGACTCCACGGCGCGCAGCAGGCGCCGCAATCGCTCAGCAAAGGAAACGGTTCATGGCAAAGACGCTGAAGGTGGGCGTGATCGGCGTGGGTGGGATCGCCCGCTCGCACTTCCCGGGCTGGAAGGACAGCCCGCTGGCCGAGGTGGTGGCGCTGGCCGACCTGAACGGCCAGGTCCTGGCCTCGACCGCCGAGGCGCAGGGGGTCAAGACCACCTACACCGACCCGGCAGACCTGATCGCCGACAAGGACCTCGACATCGTCGACATCTGCACCCCCAACATGTACCACGCGCCACTGGCGGTGGCGGCGCTGGAAGCCGGCAAGCACGTCCTGTGCGAGAAGCCACTGGCGCCCACGCCCGACGACATCCGCAAGATGATCGCCGCCCGCGACAAGAGCGGCAAGCTGCTCATGACCGCGCAGCACTTCCGCTTCCAGGGCAGCGCCAAGGCGCTCAAGGCCGAGCTGGATCGCGGGCTGCTGGGCGACGTCTACCACGCTCGGTGCTGGATGCTCCGCCGCTCCGCCGCGCCGACCCGGGTCGGGTTCATCCTCAAGCAGCACAGCGGCGGCGGCCCGTGCATCGACATCGGCGTGCACATCCTCGACCTGACGCTGTGGATGATGGGTCATCCCAAGCCCGTGGCCGTCAGCGGCATCACGCAGGAGAAGCTGGCCCACCAGAAAGGCGCCTTCAGCAACTGGGGCGGGCCGATCCCCAAGGAGTTCGACGTCGAGGAGTTCGCCGCGGCCTTCGTCCGGTTCGAGAACGGCGCGACCATGGTGCTGGAGGTGAGCTGGCTGCTCCACCACCACACCGGCGACCGGTCCGAGGACATGCAGATGTGGCTGTACGGCGACAAGGGCGGCGCGCACTGGCCGTCGAACCTGCTCCTGTCCCAGAACAACGCCACCCGGCAGTTGCTGAATACCACGCTGCTCAGCGCCGAGGCCGGCGAGCCGCACGCCAAGGAGTGCATGGCCTTCGCCGAGGCAGTGGCCAAGGGCAAGCCGTCGCCCGTTCCGGCCGAGGAGTCGCTCAAGGTGATCGGCATCCTTGACGGCCTGTACCGCAGCGCCAAGGCCGGCAAGGAGGTCAAGATCGATCTCTGAGCCAACCGTACCATCCGGGCAGTGCCACCATACGGCACGGAGGGATGGCGATGCGGGTCAAGCTCTATTGGTTGCCGTTGGTGGTGGCGGTCAACGTCCAGGCCGCCACCGTCACCGGCCGGGTGTTCTTGGACACCGACGCCGACGGCGCCTACGACGCCGGCGAGCCGCCGGTGGCCGGGGCCGTGGTCAGCGACGAGCAGTCGCTGGCCGTCTCGGGCGCCGACGGCCAGTACGCGCTGGAGGCGGCCGGGCCGGGCAACCTGTTTGTGGTCAATCCCTCCGGCACCTGGCCCTCAGGTCCCTGGTGGCGGCCGGCGGGCACGGAGGGGCCGGTCGACTTCGCGCTCAAACGGGACGACCAGCCGGCGGCCTTCAATTTCGTCCAGGGCACTGACATGCACGTCTTCCCAACCGCCGAGGAGCCATACCGGCGGTACGTGGCGCACGTCAACGCGACGCCGGCGCCCGTCGCCTTCGTGGTCCACACCGGCGACCTGGTGCGCGATGCCAGCATGGCCACACCCGAGGCGGCCAACGCGCTCTACACCATCTACCAGGACTGGTCGGCCGGCCTCCAGCGCCCGCTCCGCGAGGTGATGGGCAACCACGAGGTCCTGTCCGTCCTCAACCCGGCCATCCCCGACACCGTGCCCGGCTACGGACGGGGGCTGTACCGCCAGCGGATCGGCCCGGTGACCTACGCCTTCCGCTACGCTGGCTGCCACTTCCTCACGCTGGACGGCAACCAGATCAAGGACCGGCAGGTCCTCTGGACGCTGGCGCCCGAGTCGGCCGACTGGGCGGCGAAATATCTGGCCACGGTGCCGGACGGCGAGCCGGTGGTGCTGCTGATCCACGAGCCGCTGGGCAACGGCGAGCCGGAGCAGAAGCTGCTGGCCGCGTTGCAGGGCAAGAAGCTGCTGGGCACGCTCTGCGGCCACGGTCACGAGCGAGCGGTGACCCGCTGGGGCGGCGCGCCGCAGGTCATGGGCGGCGCGGTCAGCTACGCCTGGCACGGTCACCGGCCGTTCCCGCCCCAGCCCTACGGCTACGTCGTCTACCGCGTCGCCGACGGCACGCTGAGCTGGGTGTTCCGCGACTGGGCCGAGGACCGCTCCATCGACCTCGGCCCGCCCTGGTTCCGCGGCACGTCTTCGGGACGGCTGGAGATCAAGGGCGTGATCGACGACCTGACCGGCGAGGTGACCGCCGCTCGGGCGTCACTCGGCGAGCCGAAAGCCGACCTCACCGTGGCCCGGCGCGACGCGCTGGCGACGACGCTGACCGGCACGGTGGACGCTTCCGCCCTGCCCGACGGGGTCCACGAGCTGGTGATCGAAGCGGTCGGCCGAGGAGGCCAGACCTGGCGGCGGGTGATGCCGCTGGTGATCCTCAACCAACGCCCGACGCCGCTCCAGTCGGCGGCGCCGGCCACGCTGACCGTTGGTCTGAAGGGCGCCGACCGGGCGGGCAACCAGGTCCTGGTCAACGGCGAGCCGGTGGCCGACATCACGGCGGCCAGCGGCGGGCAGGTGGTGCGCGTGGAGCTGCCCGGCGGCAAGCTGCGCCGGCTGAACGAGATCACGGTCCGCGCCGCGGCCCACGACGACGGGCCGGACAAGCTGCAGGTCAGCGCCGTGCTCCTGGACTACGGCGGCCGGAAGCACTGCGACGTCCGCTTCCCGGTGACGGGCATCAGCTACTTGCGCGGCCTGCCCGGCAAGACGGTCGAGGTGACTCGCTACCTCGACCTGACCTATGCCGGCGAGCGCGGCCTGGCGCCATGATCCTCGGTGACCGTCGGCTCGTCCCCGGCCCAGCGCACTCCCGACGCGCGGAAGTCGGCCGCCCAGGCAGCGAACGTCCCGGCCTCCAGGGCGGCGCGGATGGCCTGCATCAGGCGCTGGTAGAACCAGACGTTGTGCAGCGTCAGCAGCCGGGCCCCGAGGATCTCGTTGGCCTTGACCAGGTGCCGCACGTAGGCCCGACTGTGGCGCCGGCAGGTCGGGCAATTGCAGGCCGGGTCGAGCGCGCCCGGGTCGCTCTCGTAACGCGCGTTGCGGATGTTGACCCGACCTTCGGAAGTCAGCGCCGTGGCGGTGCGGCCCAGGCGGGTGGGCAGCACGCAGTCGAACATGTCGCACCCGGCGGCCACCGCGGCGACGATGTCCTCGGGCCAGCCGACCCCCATCAGGTACCGCGGCCGGTCGGCCGGAAGCAGGGCCGGCGCGTACTCCAGCACCTCCAGCATCCGCTCCTTCGGCTCGCCGACGCTCAACCCGCCGATGGCGTAGCCGGGCAGGTTGAGCTCGACCATCCGCCGCGCGCTGTCTTCGCGCAAGGCGCGATCGAACCCGCCCTGGATGATCCCGAACAGGGCCTGGTCGGTGGTCTGCGCCGCGCGGCAGCGGGCGGCCCAGTCGACCGAACGGAGCATCGCCAGCCGGACCCGCTCGGTCGGCGCGTCGGGCCCGACCACATCGTCCAGGCACATGATCACTTCGGCGCCCAGCGCCTCTTGGACCGCCACCGCCAGCTCGGGCGTCAGCGTGTGGGTGGCGCCGTCGAGGTGGGACTGGAAGGTGACCCCGTCGTCGTCCACCCGCCGCAGGCCCTCCAGCGAGAAGACCTGGTAGCCGCCGCTGTCGGTCAAGAAGGCGCCGGGCCAGGTGGTGAAGGCGTGCAGCCCGCCGAGTTGCCGGACCACCTCGTGTCCCGGCCGGAGGAAGAGATGGTAGGTATTCGCCAGCACCAGCCGCGCACCGGTGGCGGCGACCTCGTCCCAGGTCAGGGACTTGACCGTCGCCTGAGTGCCCACCGGCATGAACACCGGGGTCTCGACCGGACCGCGCGGCGTCTCGAGCCGGCCACGGCGGGCGAGGCTGTCCGCGTCGGCGGCGACTAGCTGGAAGCGGACCATCAGCCCGCCAGCGCTTTCGAGGTGGTCAGCACCGCGCCGGCCTCGGCCATGTCCCGCAGCGCCCGCTCGCCGTCGCCTGCCTCGACCTCCACCGGCCGCATCGCGTCGGTCAGCGCGACCGCCTCGAACCCGCGCTGGAGCGCGCCGAGCACGGTGTTCTTGACGCAGTATTCGGTGGCCAGCCCACCGACGAACACGCGGGTCACGCCGCGCGCCCGCAGCTCCGCCGCCAGGCCGGGCGTCCCAGCGAAGTTGTCGAACGACTCGACCTCGACGGTATCGGCCTTGATCACCTGCACCGCCACCCGCGCCAGGTCCAGGTCCGGGTGGTACTCGGCCCCAGGCGTGCCCTGGACGCAGTGCGGCGGCCACGGCCCGCCCTGCTCGCGGAAGCTGCAGTGCCCGTGCGGATGCCAATCGCGCGTGGCCACCACCGTCCGGAACAGCGGCTGCACCCGATTGAGCACCGGCACCACCTGGTCACCCTCGGCCACCGCCAACGCCCCGCCGGGACAGAAGTCCACCTGCGTGTCGACCATGATCAACGCGTCGCCGTCCTTGATCTCGATGCTCTCGGCCATGATCGTTCCTCAGTGGCTGGAAACCATCTTGAGGCCGGATGCTTAACCCGGCGGGGACGGCCCCTCACCCCCGACCCCACTCCCACGCTGACGCGGGGAGAGGCAAGAACGTGAGTGCGCCATCACTCGCCGGTCACCTCGGCCAGCTCGACGTCGTCGAACCAGACCGTGCCCAGGTTGTCGCGGAGGTTGAGGTAGACCGCCACCTGGTCCCCGGCGGGGACGATCCCGTCCAGGGACACCTGCCGCCAGGTGCCGCCGGTGTTCAGCGCCTGGACCGAGGCGGTGCCCTTGGTGGTGCCGGTGACCCACAACCCGAGCGTGCCGCGGAAGTCCGACGCGGTCCGGACCCAGGCGCGCAGGCGGTAGGTCGCGCCGGCGCGGACCGGCACCCCGGTCTGGTACCAGCGCGCCCAGACCGCCGTGCGCATCTGGGCGGCAACGGCGTCCGAGCCCAGCGCAGTGGCGGTCAACCGGGCCGAGACGCGGCCGCTGCGCGTCACCTGATCGTCCAGGTCCAGGGCCACCGTGCCGGCCATGACGCTCTTCCGCCAAGCGTCGGAGCCATCCTCGAACCCGCCGTCGCGGATCGCGTTGTGCGCGGCCGGGGCGGGTGAGGTCACCAGCCAGACCGGCTTCCACACCCCGCCCGCGCCCATCCGGTCCTCGACCCGCACCGTCAGCGTGTTCGGCCGGTCGCGACGGACCAGATGGCTGATGTCAATCTCGAACGCCTCCTTCCAGGAATCGGCGTTGCCCTGGAACGGATACGGCCGCTCGCAGACCAGCGTGCCGTTGACCCACACCTTGGCCGCCTCGTCAACGGCGCCGAAGACCAACCTCACCTGCGCCGCCGCCTCGCCGGCCGGCACCGTGAAGGTGGTCCGGTACCAGGCGATTCCGTCGTAGTCCGCCCGGTGCTCGGCCTTCCACTGCACCCCCGGCGGCTGAGTCTCCCAGGCGGAGTTGGTGCCGGTGTCGAGCCACCCGGCAGAATCGTGATCATCGGCGAACCAATGCTCGGCGAGCCCTTGGTCGTCCGGGTCGAAGGCGAACTTCCAGGGATCGGGCAGCCGCTGGCCGGGAGTGGCCATCAGCTTGACCAGGTCCCGATCCCAGGTCCGGCTCTCGGCCCAGGCCAGGTAGGCCACGTTGACCGCGCCGGTGGTCTCAAGCCGGGCCCGGTGCTCGTCCACGGCGGCCAGCGCCGCGGCGTAGGCCGGCAGATCGCCGGCTTCGCGGTAGCGGCGGTAGGCACGTTGGGCCGCCAGGGTCAGCTCGACGTCGCGCAGGCCGTCGTCCAACACGGCCACGCGCCGGGCCGCGGGCGGGTCGCCTCGCGCCGCCTGCACCGCCGTGTCCATCAGCCGCCGGCCCTCGGCCATGACCGGCTCGGTGAAGATCGTGTCGGCGTCGGTGTAGCACCGCGACCAGTGCAGCCCGGCGCCTTGGTACTGCTCGTCGGTGACGGCGTCGGACACACGCTCCCAGTGCTCGAAGTACGCCCGGACCGCGTCGGCCGCCGGGCCGAAGGCGGAGTAGTACTCGTCCAGGACTGCGCCCACCGTCAGGCGCGGGTCGTCGTGGAGCCGGGCCAGCATGTACAGGTTCGGGCCCTGGGTGGCGTACTGCCCGGTGAGCGAATCGAAGTCGGTGCCGATCAGCCCGCTCCGGGCGGCGTAGCGGAAATCCTCGCCCAGCTTCCGGGCCACGAAGATGGGCAGGTTGTGCCCGTCGAGCATGTAGTTCGGGCGGAGGAAGAGCCGCGCCCCGGCCGCCCGCCACCCGTCCCACTGCTCGCGGAAGCTCTGCCGCTTGGCCTCGGTCCAGGGGTACATCAGGGCCGGGACGATGCCGATGATGATCCGCTCGTTGAGCTTGGTCTTCCGCGGCGGCGTGACGTAGTTGGCGTACGAGTAGCCCATCACCACCGCCTCCGGGTCGATCTTCTCGGCCTCCTGCTGCAAGGCCACATAGAACCGGGCGTAGCGGTCGGACAGAGAGCCCAGCGCGGTGACCCAGTCGGCCTCGCCGGCGGCGTAGCGGCGGCGGGCGACGGCCAGCCGCTGGTCGAACGGCACGCCGCTGTCAGGGTCCGGCTCGTCCAGCGCCAGACACCGGTCGCAGACACACTTGCCCGGCGTGTCGTTCTCGCTGGCGTCCACGTTCGGCGCCATGGCCGTCCGCCTGGCGGCCCAGTCGGCGACCTTCTGCCGCCGCACGCCTGGCTCGCTCACGCACATCGAGATCAGTGAGCTGGCGCCGCCGTGGTAGAGCGGGTCGGACCGGCGGGTGCCGTCGGGCAGCAGATTGAAGTACTCGGGATGGCTCTCGCCGAAGCGCGTCCACCAGTCGGTGTAGGCGTGGGCCATGTCCATGTTCAGGGCCATGGCGAACCGGTGCCGGCGGAGCCACTTGCCCTGCTCGTTGAGGAACCGCGACCGGTCTTCCGGCCGGGCCCAGCCCTGCGGCCCGGCGGACGGCGCGCCGCCGTCACGCCACCGGGCATGGAACAGCGGCGGCTGCCCGCGGCGCTCGGCGGTGAGGGCCAGGCTGAGGTCACGCCCGGTGCGGATCACCGTGCCCAGCTCCCCCGGCCACAGCCACCGCGCGCCCAGCTCATGTTCCAGCAGATCGTAGACCCCGAACAGCGTGCCGACCCGGGTCCGGTTGGTGTGCTGAATCCAGAACGCCGGCCCGTCGGTGTCGTCGCCGAGCACGAACAGGTCGGCCCCGCGCGGGACGATCCGCCAACCATTGGCCGGCAGCCCGTCGGCGGTGAAGCCAGCCTCCGCCGCGGCCCGGGTCGGACCCAGGTACACGCGCCCGCCCTGCCCCGCCTCCGATTCCTTGACTATCGTCAGCTCGGCGCCAGTGGCCAGCCGGACGTGGTCACGCAACTCCTCGGCGGCGGCGCTGACCACCGGCAACGCCTGATCCGGCACCACCACCACCGCCACCGGCCGCCCGTCACGGACCAGCACCATTTGCGCGCAGGCCGGCGTCGCCAGGCATGCCGGCAACAGCCAGATCGGCCACAGGCGGTGAGTCATCATGCCGCTCACTCCGTCGGCGGGACTCTACGACGGCCTCCTGACGCGGTCAACGACGAGGAATGGGGTCAGGTCTTGCAATCGCACATTTGCGCGATTGCAAGACCTGACCCCATGTGGTTTACGCAGTTGGTTGTTGCTTTTGTTGCCATTTCCGGCCACCCTCGCCGTGCCGGGGAGGGAATGCTACAATGGCGCGGGGGCAGAAAGGGCTGACGTGCCAATGAGCGGGTATTTGCAGGAGCTGTTCGGACTCGACGGCCAGGTCGCGGTGGTGACCGGCGGGACTGGCGTGTTGTGCGGGCACATGGCCAGCGGGCTGGGTGCCGCCGGGGCGAAGGTGGTGATCGTCGGGCGCAACGAGGAGCGCGGCGCCGAGCGGGTCAAGGCCATTGAGGACGCCGGCGGCGAGGCCTTCTTCTGCGGCGCGGCAGCCACCTCGCGAGCCGACCTCGAAGGGGTCTTGGGCGAGGCCCTGAAGCGCTGGGGGCGGGTCGACATCTTGGTCAACGGCGCCGGCATGAATCGCGCCACGCCGTTCCTCGAGATCACCGACGAGGAGTGGGACGAGATCCTGTCGGTCAACTTGCGCAGCATCAAGATCGCCTGCCAGGTGTTTGGCGGGTACTTCGTCGCCAACCAGGTCCCGGGCTCGATCCTCAACCTCGGCTCGATGTCCGGCATCACCCCCCTCTCGCGGGTGTTCACCTACTCGGTCTCGAAGGCGGCCATCCACAACCTGACCCTGAACCTGGCGCGGGAGTGGGCGCCGCACGGGATCCGCGTCAACGCCCTGGCGCCGGGCTTCTTCCCGGCCGAGCAGAACCGCAAGATCCTGACCGAGGACCGGGTCCGGTCCATCTTCACCCACACCCCGATGAACCGGTTCGGCGAACCCGACGAGCTGATCGGCGCGACGCTGCTGCTGGCCTCGCGCAAGGCCGGCAGTTTCATGACCGGCGTGATCCTCCCGGTCGACGGCGGCTTCGCGGCGATGACGATCTGACGACCGGGGGCTGAGATGACTCACCGGCAGCGGGCGATGGCGGCGTTGCGGGGGGAGACGGTCGATCGGATCCCGTTCATCGGCCGCATGGAGCTGTGGTTCAACTATGCCCGGAACCGCGGCGAGCTGCCCGAGCGGTATGCCGGCGGGACGCTGTGGGACCTGCAGCGCGACCTGGACATCGGCATCTTCGCCATGGGCGCTTGGAGCGGCAGCTTCTTCACCGCCCGGCACCGGCGGGTGGTGGCCCGTTCCGAGCAGCGCGACGGGCTGGAGACGACCACCTACGAGACGCCATTCGGCGACCTGCGCAGCGTCAAGCGGAAGTCCGAACAGCTCGCCGACGCCGACGTGACCGGGCTGGAGATCGAGCACCTGTTCAAGTCCCCGGCCGACTACGACGCCCTGGCCTTCCTGATCGACGACCTGCAGATCGTCGACAACTACGACGACTACGGCAAGCTGGTGGCCGAGGTCGGCGCGGATGGCCTGGCCCTGCCGTTCTGCGGCAAGGTGGCCATGCACCAGTTGATGGAGAACTACCTGGGCTACGAGACGTTCTACTACGAGCTGCACGACCACCGGGACCAGGTCGAGCGGCTGCACGACCTGCTGCGCGCCAAGCAACTGGAGGTCCTCGCCCTGGCCGGTGACAGCCCGGCCGAGGCCATCGAGTTGGGCGGCAATTACGACGAGTTCCTGACCCCGCCCGGCGTCTACCAGGAGTACATTCAGCCCCTCTATCGGGAGGCCCGCCGGATCGTCCCGTCGGACATGCCCATCGTGGTCCACGGCGACGGCGAGATGCGACAACTGCTCGACCTCCTGGCCGATTCCGACATCGACTGCGTCGAGGCCCTGACGCCGAAACCGATGACCACCATCGACCTGGCCGACCTCCGCCGGCGGTGGGCCGACAAGGTCACCCTGTGGGGCGGGATCGCCTCGGTCGTGCTCTGCCCGCCGTTTACCCAGGAGGCGTTCGAAGCGCACATGGACACGCTGTTCGCGTCCGTGGCGCCCGGCGACCGGTTCATCCTGGGCTTCGGCGACAACGTGCCCACCGACGGGTCGTTCGACCGGGTGGCCCAGATCGCCCGCTACGTCCGCGATTACGGCGCTCTGCCCTGGACGGACGAGCCCTTCGCCGCCGCGCGCTGAGGCTGCCCGGAGCGCGGTCGCGCGTCACATTGAAGCCGGAGACGGTGGTGCGGTTTCAGGTTCCCAAGGAACACGGCGCGTGGGGCATGGTCGGATTGCCGCTGGCGGCCGGGCTGGCGCTCGGCGGACGGTGGGACGCCGCCGCCGCGACCACGGTGGTGATGGTCTTCTTCGCTTACGTCGCCCGCGCCCCGCTGGAGGCTTTCTCCCGCGGCCGGCGCGATGGCGAGACCGTCGGCTGGCTGGCCGCCGACGTGCTGATCGCCTGTCTATGCGCCGCGCTGTTGCTCTTCGCCTGGCAGCGCACCGCCTGGCTGGCGGCCGTGCTGGTGCTCTGCCCGGCCCTGGCGGTGACTCTCGCGTTCGCCTCCCGCCGGCACAGCCGCGAGTTGCTCAACGAGCTCATCGGCGCCGTGGTGCTGCCGGTTTCGGGCCTGGTGGCGCACGCCGTGGCGGTGGACCGGATCGACCGCCTCGGCCTGCTGCTGTGGCTGGCCTTCGCTCTCTACAACGCGGTCACGGTGCCCTACATCCGGACCTGGGTGATGACCCGCCGGGCGGAGAAGAACGAGCGCTTCGCGGCCGAGGCGGCGGCCATGCGCCAGGCGGCGGCCTGGTCGCTGGCGGCCGGAACGGCCCTGGTGCTGGCGCTGGCCGCGAGCGGCGTGTGGACCTGGCTGGCCGCGGCGGCCTGGCTGCCCGGCGCGGTCCGGATCGTCCGCGGCCTGCCGCGGGCCGGGCGGGTCGAGGTGCCCATCAAGACCATCGGCTGGATGGAGATGGCCCACGCCACGGTGTTCGCGGTGCTCCTCACGACCGGGCTGTGGCGCCTGTAGCTCAGGCGTCCACGGTCTGCTGCTCGCCCGGCTTGGCCCCCCGCCGCGGCGGCTCGTCCACCCGGCCGCGGGCGACGAACTCCAGTCCGGCCGCCTCGGCCACCTGACCGCAGATCTCGTCCAGCTCCGGCTTGTCCGGCCGGTCGTCGATCTTCTCGGCCGAGCCGTTGCCCCGGAAGAGGACCACCAGGCACCGCTCGCCGCGCTTGCGATCGACGTACCGCGCCGTCTCCAGGCGGACGAACTCCCGGACGTCGTACTCGCCACGGATCTTGCGCTTCTTGCCGTAGGCGCGGACCACCAGCAGCCGGTACCGGCGCGGCTGGAGTAGGTAATACTCCCGCGGGTCGTTGAGGTACAGCCAGATGCCGCCGCCGAAGGCCGGCCCGCTCAGCAGGAAGAGCAGAAAATGGCCGCTGACGATCGCCAGCAGGAAGCCGATGGAGCCGACCAGGAAGAACGGGATGCCCCACCCGCGATAGCTGCTCTCGAGCCGGAACTGGATCTCGTAGGAGCCGGGGGGAGTCCGGTCCTTGGCCCGCGCCGCGCCGCGTTGCAGGCGTCTCACCGCGGCACCTGGCCGGCGGCCAGGACTTCCAGCAATAGCGGATGCGTGCCGGCCGGCGCGGCGCACAGAGTCCAGGGCTGCGGGCGGCCGTCGAGCAGCACCGACAGGTCCGGTTCCTGGCCATCGCAGGTGGTGACGACCACCCCGGCGGCGCGGCCGATGGCGATGCCGGCGATCAGGTCCCAGCCGTAGTCCCGGTACCACAGCCCAGCCCGCGCCGAGCCTCCGGCGACCAGGGCGAAGTGAAGCTGGGCGCTGCCCAGCGAGCGGACCCGCACCGCGGCGCCGAACTCCAGCCGGCGGCCGAGCAGCTCCGTCGGGACGACCACCGGATCGGTCGGCGAGAACCGCTCCCGCCCCGGCCAGGGGACCAGCGGCTCGCCGTCGCGCCAGGCGCCCAGCCCCTCGGCAGCGGCCCAGGTCTCGCCCAGCAGCGGATTGTGGATCACTCCCAGCGCCGCCCGGCCTTCCTCCAGCAGACCGATGGCCACGCACCAGAAGGGGATCTGGTGGACGAAGTTGGTGGTCCCGTCGAGGGGATCGATGAACCAGGCCAGGTCGTCGGCCAGCCCGGTCCGGCCGTACTCCTCACCGAGCAACGGCTGGCCCGGAAAGGCGCGGCCCAGTTCCTCGCGGATCAGCCGCTCGGCCTCGCGGTCGGCCACGGTGACCAGCGACTGGTCGCCCTTCCGCTCGGCCGTCACCGAGCGGTAGTGGCGCAGCAGGAGCTGCCCCGCCCGCTCCGCGATCTTGGTCACCGTCGCCAGTCGCTCACGCATCGTGTCCGCCGTTCCGGCCGCCGAACCAGCGGTCGACCCGCCTGAGGAACTCCGCCACCTGCGCCGCGTCGGCCTGCCGCGCCCGCAGGAGTTGCCCGAACAAGGCCGGCGACAACGCCTCGTGCAGGCCGGCCGCGGAGAAATCCGCCAGGACCGCCTCGGGATCCTCCGCCTGACCGGCCAAGGCCGCCGCTTGCCGGGCGCGGAAGCGCTGCCAGTCACCGAACCGCGCCTGCCGCGCGCGCAGGGTCTGCCGGTTCGCGGCGAGCTCGTGCAGCACCGCGCGGCCGACCCGGCTGACCGACAGCAGCACCAGCGCCAACGGCACCAGCACCGCCAGCGCGGTCAGCGCCACGTCGAGCAGGCCGGGCAGGACGCGCACCGTCACCGTCACCGGCGGTGCGCCGCCGGAGCTGACCTCGGCCCGGTAGCTCCCGCGCGGCGTGTCACGGCCGGTTTCCACCACCAGCGCCAACTCCCGCCGGCCGCGCGCCGGCAGGCGCTCGAAGCTCAGCCGATCGACCAGCGCCGCTCCGGCCACCTCCCGGTCCAGGAACTGCGTCAGCGGCGTGGCGAGGGACTTCCTCGCTCGGTGGGCCAGCGCTGGGAGGGTCACCGCCGCCGCCGCCTCGGGCGCTCCGGACAGCCGGCCGGCGGCCCAGTCGTAGGTCACCGCGCCCTCGGCCAGATCGGTCATCAGGTCGGACAGGTAGACCGACCACCAGGCCAGCCGGCCGGGATCGCCCTGGGCCACGTCGCGGATCAGTCCGCCCAGGACTTCGCTCAACCGCTCCGGCCTGGCCAGCGACACACCGGCCAGCTCGGCTTCGTGGCGGGCCACCCAGTCCACCAGCCGCCCCCGCTCGGCGGCCACCGCCTGGCGGTACCGCTCGGCGAAAGCCCGCAGGCCGGGCGGATCGAAGACCACCTCGCGAGCGTTCTCGGCGTCGTACCAGAGCCCGTACCAGGCCGGCACCAGGTAGTCGCGGATGGTCGCGGCCAGACGATCTTCGCCCGGAGCCCCGGCCCCGGCGCGCTCGAGGTCCAGACGTTGCAGCGCGGCCTCCAGCCCGCCGGCCTCGTCGGCGGCGGACAAGCCGACCACGCCCGGCGCGCCGCTGACTTCGACGGTGACCCGCTCGGCCACCTGCCCACCGCGCTCGGACAAGGCCATCGGCAGCACGACCCGCGCCGAGCCGCGCACCGAGCTGCGGCGAACGGCCACCGACGCCCGGGGCGCGTCGAGTACCGGTGGCGCGGCGGCCGCGGCCCGGCCGTTCACCCGGACCCAGTCGAAGCGCTCGGCCCGGGCGTAGAACCGGTCGGCGGCGCACAGCACCTGCCCGCCGGCGGCCGCCCAGAGGCCCAGCGAATGGATCGGCTCATCGCCCGTGGGGAAGCCGGCCAGCGCCAGGCGCTCGGCCCGCGCCTCGCCCGCTGCGCGCCACTCGACCTTGTCGAGCTCGGCCTCCACCGGCTCGTCGTAGTCCAACTCCAGAGCCAGCGGCTCGCGGTAGCGGAGCGCCACCACCTGACCGCCCTCGTCCGGCCCGAGCACCTCCCCGTCGCCCTCCAAGCGCGCCCCGCCGGGGAACTCGATCCGCCGCGCCGTGCAGTCCAGGGCGACGCCGCCGCGCCGGTGCCGCCCGTGCAGATAGCCGGCCGCGACCGTGGCGCTGGTTCGCTCGGCCAGCCGCAGCGAGGTGCCCTCGGCCACTTCGGTCACCCGGCCGTCAGCCCACTGGACCGTGCCGGCGCCGGTGACCGGGCCCAGGCGCAGGCCGGCGGGCAACGAGACACGGTAGGTGCCCGACTCGTTCCAGCCGATCCACTCGGATCCGGCACGGATGTCGACCAGCCGCACCATGGCCGTCTCGGCCACGGCGCGAGGCGCCGGGGCGAGCAGGCTGGTGAGCGCGAGGAGGGCAGCCATCCGGCCGGCGCCCGGCCTCATCGGCTCGGGCACCGGCCGCGGCATCGTCCTTCGGGCTGATGGGACGCGGAGGTCATGGGCCGCTACATCGGCGGCATGCCGGGCGGCATCTCCGGCTCCGGCAGCGGCTCGAAGTCCTCGGGTTTCTTCTGGAGATCGGTCAGCACCAGCCCGTGGTCGCTCTTGTAGATGGCGTCCCGGCCCTTGACCTTGATGTAGCAGGCCAGCCCGCCGGCGGGATCCTGGGCGACGTAGAGAGTGTGCGTGGTCTTGTCGTCGAGAGTCGCCGTGGCGATCACGTCCGGTTTGTCGAGCCCGTACTGCTTCAGGTCGGACGCCTTGTCGGTGACGAACTCGTCGGCCCGGACCTCGGCCACGGCGCTGACGACCGTGGCCACCCGGCCGGAATCGGCCTTCTTCTGCTCCGGCTTCTCCAGCTCCCACTCGTTCTCGCCGGTCGCCTGGAGGACCAGCAGATCGCCGTTCTTGCGCCGCAGCGCGATGCGCTTGAGCTTGGCCCGGTCGAGCTTCTGAACCAGCAGATCGCGCAGCCGCTCGGGCTTCGTCTCCAGGTCGTCGGCGAACGAGGAGCGGACCTCCAAGACGGTCTTGGCGTCCTCGCGCTTGACGTACAGCACGCCCTTGGTCGAGTCCGTCGCGCCGATCAGCAGCGCCGGCAGCGCCTTGCCCTTCTCGGTCACCTGGATCCGGCCGCGTGGCGTGGTCAGGCCGTACTGGCCAAGATCCGTCGGGGCGTCGACGAACCCGGTGGCGCGCAGCAGGTTGAGCGTGCTCAGGAAGTCGCCGACCTTGCGAGAGTCGGCCGGCAGCGCCTGCGGCTTGAGCAGCTTCCACTGCGCCGGCTCGGTCCCGCTGTCCTTGGCCTCGGCCACCCGCTCCAGCTCGACGTCCTGGCCGTCCAGGCCGTAGGCCAGCTTGGTCACGTCGGCTTCCTGGAAGGCCAGGACGGTCTTGTCGCGCAGGTCGGTCTCGTTCTTGAGCAGGCTGTCGTACAACGAGCCCTCGACCTTGAGCACTTCGTCGTCGCCCTTGCGCTGGACGTAGAGCTTCTCCTTCGGCTCCGGCGGCGGGGCGTTCGGGTCGGCCGGCGGCTCGGCCATCTCGGTCTCGCTCCGCCCGACCAGCAGGCCGTTCTCGCCCTTGTCGCCGAGCGACAGGATGACCTCGATCCGCGGGCTGTCCAGCCCGTAGGCGGCCGGATCGGTGGCCTTGTCCTCGACGAACTGGTCGATCCTGGCGCTGGTCAGGGCCGAGAGCAGACTGTCAACGGTGCCGTTGTCGGCCTTCCGCTCGGCCTTGCCGGTCAGGTACCAGTCCTCGCCGCGCTTCTCCAGAGCCAGGCTGCGGCTCGGGTAGTTCAGCGTGACCTTCTTCACGTCGGTGGTCGAGAACGCCAGCAGCGACTTGTCGCGGAGATCGCCCAGCTTCTTCTTGAGGATGGACTCATCGACGAAGTACTGGGCGAAGACCAGCAGCCCCCGGCCATCCTTGACCCGGGCGAAGTAGCCGTTCTTGTTCGGCGTCTCGAGGCCGAACAGCAGCGTCCCGGTCCTGCCGCCGGCCTTCAGCGTCAGCGTGCCGGCGGGTTTGTCCAACCCGGACTCGCTGTCCGCCTTGCCCTTGGCGTCCTCGGCGCTGTAGGACCGCTGCGCTTTGGTGGTCAGCAGCGTCTTGACGTAGCTGCGGACCGCGCTCTCGTCGGCCTTGCTCTGCTTCGGCGCGGCGATGTCCCAGACGGCGTTGTCCAAGGTGGGCCGCTCACCCTCCTTGGCCGGCTGCCGCTTGAGCGTGAAGCTCCCTTCGCTGCCCTCGATGGTCAGCTCGGTGACGTCTTCGGCGCGTTTGAACCCGAGCAGCTCGGCCACCATCCGGTCGGCCTCGTGGTCCGGCGCCTCACCGCGCTCGTAGACCAGCGTGTAGGCCAACAGGAGGCCGAAGACGATCAACAGCCCGAGGGTCTTCCACAGGTTCACGGCAGGTCACCTCCGCGCCAGTCGCACCGTCAGGCCGGCGGCGACGATCAGCACCAACGGCAGCAGGAGGGTCAGCACCAGCAGCCACTTGCGGCCCTTCTCGTCGACCTTGATGGCCCGCTCCTGGGCGTCCTTGGTGGGATCCTTGGCCCGGATGCCGATGACCTCGGTGTTGTCGGTCAGCCAGGCGATGGTGTTGGCAGCCACCTGATAGTTGACCACCGGAGCCTGCTGCCAGATGTTGCTGACGAAGTCGCCGTCGGCGAACGCCGCCACCCGGATGCGCGGCTTCTTGGCCTCGGGCGCGGCCTTGTCTTCGGCCTTGTCCTTGTCCTTGTCCGCGGCCTGGTCGTCGGCCGGCTTCTCTTCGTCCTTGGTGCTGCTGCACATGGCCACCGCCAGCGGGCCGTTGGTCCGCTCGGCGGCGCCGCCGTCGGCTTCCGGCTCGGCAGCCTTGGCACCGCCCTGGCCAGCGGCCGGCGCCGGCTTCGGCTGGGGCATCTCGGCGTAGCTCGAGCTGCTGGTCTCGACCAGCTTCTTGACCTCGAACTCGCCCGGCTGCTCGGTGAAGTAGCCGGCGCCGAAGAACCAGACCATGTAGCCGCGCGCCTGTTGGAACAGCTTGACCGCCTCGTGATCCGAGTAGCCGGTCGAGGCGAACGCCCGCGTGTCCTGCGCGCTGAGGGAGTTGACGCTGTCGGTGACCTGCGCCGGGTGCCACTCGATCCCGTACTTGCTCAGCAGCTCGCCCAGATTGCTGCGGTCGTCCTGCGGATCGAGACAGGCGAACAGCCGGCCGCCCTTGGCCAGGTAGGCTTCGAGCTTCTGCAGCTCGTCGGCGCTGAACGGCAGGCGCGGGCCGATGGACAGCACCGCCGCCGCGTCGTCCGGCACCGTATCGACCTTGTACAGCTCCAAGTCGGCGGTCTCGTAGCGGTCGTGGGTGAGGACCTCCTTGAAGGTGCTCAGCCCGCCCTGCTCGAACCCGGCCAGCTCCTGCTCGCCGTGGCCCTTGACGAAGTACAGCTTGCGCGACGAGGGGTTGAGCAGCTTGAGGATGGCCCGCGTGATGTCGGCCTCCTCGGTGCTGGTCACGCCCTCGCGCTGCTCTGGATGATCCTTGAAGCGGACCACCGCGCCCACGTCGGACGAGAGCACGCCCTCGCGGAGCAGCTTGGCCGCCTCGGTGTCGAGGTAGGGGTCGAGCACCTTGACCGTCAAGTTGGGGCTCAGCCGCTGGTACTCCTCGAGCCGCTTGCCCATGACCTGCAGGTCGCTGCGGCTGGCGAACCGGTCCTTGGGCACGATGCCGATGATCTCGACCGCCTGCTCCGGCTTCAGGCCCTTGACCACCTTGATGGTCTGGTCGGCCAGGGAGTAGTACTTCTCCTTGGTCCAGTCCGCCTTCACCCACCCGAAGTGACGCGGGATGATGGTGAAGTTGACCAGGATGATGATCCCCAGGACCAGCAGCGTGACCACGCCGGCGTTGATCTGGAGCATCGTCCCGCGGCTGCTGAACGAGCCGACCAGGGGCTCCCACCAGATCACCACGCCGATCACCACCCCGGCCAGGGCCAGCACCGCCAGCGACCACTCGGCCTTGCCCCAGGGCTGGTTGATCAGCCGGTGCACGGCCAGGATGAGGATCGCCGCGGCGGTGGTGAACTCACCGGCCAGCCCGAGCGCCGCGCGGGTGCGTGGCTTGTCGCCGGGCGTGACGGCGGCCACCGGCTCGCCCCACACCCAGGCCGAGATCAGCCCGGCCACGGCCAGCGCCACCGCCAGGCCGGTGTCGGCCGACGACCAGTCCTTGGCCAGGCCGCGGTGGATCAGGATGAAGGCCAGCGAGACCAGCGCCAGGGCGCCGACCACGACGCCCACGGCCAACCGGCCGGCCGGCATCCGCTGTTGCGTCTGAGTTGCGGGAGATTCCGCCATCGTACCCTCCCCTAGCGCCACCGGCTGGACGCAATGACCTGCTTGGCAGCGAACAGAAAGAAGAAGATGAAGCTCACGTACCAGGCGACATCGACCAGCGTCACCAGTCCGCGCCAGAAGTCCTCGTGGTGCTTCATCATGCTCCACCACGAGATCCACTCGCCCCACTTGCCCGGGACCTCGTTGAAGAAGCGCAGCAGCCAGATCACCAGCAACCCGACGATGCTGGTGATGGCCGAGACGATCTGCGAGTTGGTCAGCGCGCTCATCCACAGCCCGAAGGCCAGGATGTAACCGCTGAACAAGACGAAGCCGACGTAGCCGGAGGCCACTGGGCCCCAGTCGGGCTTGCCGACCCGCGACAGCGCCAGCGGGAAGATCAGCGAGGCGGCGATCAGCGTCAGCATGTAGAGCATCGCCCCGACATACTTGCCGAGCACCAGCTCCCACTCGCTGATCGGGCTGGTCAGCAGCAGCTCGATGGTCCCCACGCCCTGGTCGCCCGACCGCTCGCCGGCCAGCAGCCGCATGGTCAGCAGCGGCAGCACCAGCACCAGCAAGATGGCGCAGTTGCGGAACAGCGCGTCCATGCTGGCCGGGGCATTGGGCTGCGAGACCACCAGGGTGAAGATCACCCCGGAGAAGAGCATCCAGGCCGCCATCACCACGTACCCGATGGACGAGGTGTAATAGGCCTTGAACTCGCGCCGGCCGATCGTGACTACGTTACGCATCAGGCCACCTCCGCCGGCGCCGGCTGCTCTTCCTGGATCAACTTGACGAACACGTCTTCCAGGGTGTGCTGCGCCAGGTCGAGCTTGACCAAACCGAAGCCCGCGCCCACCACGGCCTTGGCCAGCTCCTCGCGAACCTCGCCGGCGGCGTCGATCCGGAACTGATGGGCGCCCTCGGGCAACCCGTCCGTGTCCAGCTCCGCGGTCACCTTGCTGACTCGCGGCACCTTCTCCAGCAGCGCTTGCAGCGCCGCCTCCTCGCCACGGGCCTGGACCGTGACCACGTCGCCGCCGGTGGCATAGCTGCGCAGGTTGCGCGGCGTGTCGTTGGCGACGATCTGGCCCTTGTTGATCATCAGCACCCGGTCGCAGGTCAGCTCGACCTCCGGCAGGATGTGGGTGCTCAAGATGATGGTGTGGTTGCCGGCCAGCTCCTTGATGTACCCCCGGATCTCGCGGATCTGGCCGGGGTCCAGGCTGGCCGTGGGCTCGTCGAGGATCAGCACCTCCGGGTCGTGGACCAGGGCCTGGGCCAGGCCGACGCGCTGGCGGTAGCCGCGGGAGAGCTGCCCGACCAACTGCCGGCGGCGCTCGGCCAGCCCGCAGTTGTCGATCACCTCGTCCAGCCGTTTGTCCAGCTCGGCGCCGGACAGGCCCTTGAGCCGGCCCATGTAGCCAAGGTACGCCTCGACGCTCATATCCAGGTAGAGCGGAACGTTCTCGGGCAGGTACCCGATGTGCCGGCGGACCTGACGGGCGTCCTCGAAGACGTCGTACCCGGCCACCTGCGCCCGGCCACTGGTGGCCGGGAGGAAGCAGGTGAGGACCCGCATGGTCGTGGTCTTCCCGGCGCCATTGGGGCCGAGGAACCCGACGATCTCGCCCTTTTCGACTTCGAACGAGACCCCGCCCACGGCCATGTGCCGCCCATAGTTCTTGACGAGGTCCTCGACGACGATCATGCGCCAACCTCCCACCCCGCAGCCGTACCCGGCTCCGGAGCTATGCCACGGGTGTCGTGACTCGCGCTGCGGCAGGCATTACGGCACCAGGGCAAAAAAAGCCATGGGTGGACCCAACCGCGGCGCGATTAGGGAGGTTAGCAGTGCGTTGACCATCTGTCAACGCAGCGGCGCCGACTGAGATCCGCTATCCGGCCCGGTTGTTCACTCCGCTCGTCGCGTGGTATACTCGCGCCGGCTGGAAGACCGGCGGGTGGTGTGGTGGCGGCCGGCGGTTTCAGGGCTGTCCCAGGCGGTCCGGTCTGGAGATCAGGGTGATGATCGCGCGCGACCTCGGAATCGATCTCGGCACCGCCAACGTCCTCGTCTACGTGCGGCGCAAGGGCATCGTGCTGCGCGAGCCGAGCGTGGTGGCCGTCGAGCGGCGGAGCAACCGGATTCTGGCCGTCGGCACCGAGGCCCAGAAGATGTTGGGCCGGACCCCCGGCAACATCGTCGCCATGCGGCCGATGCGCGGCGGGGTGATCGCCGAGTATTCGGTCGCCAAGGACATGCTGCGCTACTTCATCGCCCGGATCTGCGGGCGGCGGCCGTTCTTCAAGCCCGTCCTGGTGGTCTGCGTGCCCACCGGCGGGACCAGCGTCGAGCGTCGCAGCGTGCTCGAGGCCGCGATGGAGGCCGGCGCGCGGCGGGCCATCCTGATCGACGAGCCGATGGCCGCGGCCATCGGGGCGGGGCTGCCCATCCAGGACCCGGGCGGCAACATGGTGGTGGACATCGGCGGCGGGACCACCGACGTGGCGGTCATCTCGCTGGGCGGCATGGTCGTCGCCGAGAGTATCCGGGTGGCCGGCAACCGCATGGACGAGTGCATCATCCGGCACATCAAGCGCGACTACAACCTGATGATCGGCGAGCGCAGCGCCGAGGAGATCAAGATCCGCGTCGGCTCGGCCTACCCGCTGGAAAAAGAGATGGACATGCAGGTCCGCGGCCGGGACCTGGTCGCCGGGCTGCCCAAGACCGTGACCATCAACAGCGCCGAGATCCGCGAGGCGCTGGGCGAGCCGGTCACCGCCATCGTCGACCGGGTCAAGCACGTGCTCGAGCAGACCCCGCCGGAGCTGGCCTCGGACATCATCCAACGCGGCATCACCCTGACCGGCGGCGGCGCCATCCTGCGCGGGCTGGACACCCTGATCTCCGAGGAGACCGGGATCCCCACCCGGGTCGCCGACGATCCGTTGAGCTGCGTCGCCGTCGGCACCGGCGCCGTGCTCAACGAACTGAACACGCTGACCCGCTCGGGAGTCGCCTACTCCCTGGACGCGGGCTACTGAGCTCGCCCGACAGAAACGGTGTCAGACACCGTTTCTGCGGCAGAAACGGCAGAAACGGTGTCTGACACCGTTTCTGCGACACCGCTTCTGATGGGATCCACAGGTGGGTGCTGCCCTGCTGGCGCTGCTGTGCATCGCTCCGTCGCCGTCCGCTGACCTGAACGTCGTCGGCCCGCCGGTGTGGCTGGCCGGCGGCCGGCTTGCGTTTCCCGCCGACGACGGCGTCGAGCGGCTGTGGTGGCTGACCGCCGACGGCGGCCCGCAGCCATTGCGGACCGAACCCGCCTACCGGTCGGTGTTCCAGTGCTGGTGGAGCCCGGCGGGCGACGCGATGGCCTACCTGGCCGACGTGGCCGAGCGGCGGATGGTGCTGGTTCATGACCTCGACGCCGGCCGGGCTCAGCCGTTCTCGGTGGTCTGGGAGATCGACCCGCCACGGGTGGCCTGGTCGCCGGACGGGTCGCGCCTGGCCTTCAGCCGGATGACCGATCCGGGCGCCGAGCAGCCGTACGAGGTGTTCGTCCTGGGCTCCGACGGCAGCGGGCCGATGGCGAGAATCCAGATGACCGCCCCGCCGACCGCCCTGGTCTGGTCGCCCGACGGCCAGTCGCTGGCCTACGTGTCCCGCGCCGGCGGGCGCGAGGTGCTGTTCACCTGTCGGCTGGAGGACAAGGTGGCGGTGGCCTGCGCGCCCTACCTGGCGGTGCTGCCAGGGTCGGTAAGCTGGTCGCCCAATGGCGCCTGGCTGCTGTTCGCCGGCGCCGCCGATCTGAAGTCGGGCGCGCGACTGTACGCCGTGCAGCCGGCAGGGCAGCGCGCCGAGCGGGTGATGGTATTGGGTTACTTCCCCGAAGCACCGGCGGCCTGGAGCCGGGACGGGCGCTGGCTGGCCTGGGTCGCCGGGACCTTCTCGCGGCCGGAGCGCGGGCCGGTCTACCTGGCGCCGAACGACCAACCGACGGCGGCCACGGCGCTGATCCGCGGCGTGACCTGGTGCGTCGACCCGACCTTCAGCCCGGATTGCCGCTGGCTGGCGTTCACCCGCTATGGCGACGATCCGGTGACCGATTCGCAGGTGGTCTGCCTCCGGCCCGGCGCGCCGACCGAGCGCGTGGTCCTGGAGCGTCTCTCGCGCTGGCCGGTATTCTCGCCGGACGGCCGCCTGGCCTACGTCGCCGGCCCGCCCAAGTCCCGGCGGCTGCGGCTGGCCGACCTGCCCCAGACCGGATCGGACGCCGGCCCGCCCGGCGCGTCATCCTCGACTCGATAGGGCTCCGGCCCGTGACGGACATACCGAAATGAGCTCCACCGTCTCCCCCAAGCCGCCGGCACGCGTGCCGGCGCCCATCGACGTGCTCCGCATCCTGCGCCGCGAGGCCCGCCGGCGGCTGGGCAAACTGGCCGTTTGCGCCGCCATCGCCGCGCTGGTCTTCCTGGTCCCCCTCGACCTGCTCGACCTGGCCCAGCGCCGCACGGCGTTCATCTTCGTCCTGGCCGCCGGGCTGTGGATCACCGAGGCCATCCCGCTCTATGCCACCTCGCTGCTGGTGATCGGCTTGGAGATCGTCCTCCTGGCCCTGCCCGAGGCGACGCCCGGCTTGGCCGGCCCGAACAGCTACGAGACCTTCCTGGCGGCGGCCGCCGATCCCATCCTGGCGCTGTTCTTCGGCGGCTTCGTGCTGGCCCGGGCGGTGACCCGGTACAAGCTGGACATCGCCCTGGCGCGAGTCATGCTCAAACCGTTCGGCACCCGCCCGGCGGCGGTGCTGGCCGGGGTCATGGGGATCACCGCGCTGTTCGCCATGTGGATGTCGGCGACCGCCTCGACGACCATGATGCTGGCCGTGCTGGCGCCGCTCCTGGCGCACATGGAGGCCGGCGACCCGTTCCGCCGGGCGCTGGTCCTGGGCGTCCCGTTCGCGGCCAGCATCGGCGGCATCGGCACGCCCATCGGCTCGCCACCCAACGCCGTGGCGCTGGCCGTGTTGCGCAACGCCGGCGAGAAGCTGACCGTCCTGCAATGGCTTCAGGTCGGCGTGCCGTTGATGCTCCTGCTGCTGGGCCTGTGCTGGGCGCTGCTGCGCTGGGCCTTCCCGCCGCGCACCCAGCGGCTCGACTTCCGGCTGCCGGCCGATTTCCGCCTGCCACTGACCGCCTACGTGGTCGCCGCGGTGTTCGCCGTGACCGTGCTGCTGTGGCTGACGTCCGAGCTGCACGGCATCCCGCCGGGGGTGGTGGCGCTGTTCCCGGCGGTGGTCTTCTGTGCCCTGTGCATCCTCGACACCGAGGATGTCAACACCCTCGAATGGAACGCGCTGATCCTCATCGCCGGCGGCATCTCGCTGGGCATCGCGATGCGTGTGACCGGGCTCGACGCGCGGGTGGTCCACGCGCTGCCGCTGAAGGGCGTCTCGCCCTACCTGGTCGTCGCCGGCTTCGCCGCCATCGGGGTCAGCCTGGCCTCGGTCATGAGCCATACCGCCGCGGCCAATCTGATCCTGCCGGTGGTGGTCAGCCTCCAGGTGCCCGGCGTGCCGGTGGTCTGGGTCGGGATCGTCACCGCGCTGGCTTGCGCGCTGGGGATCGCCCTGCCCATCTCCACCCCACCCAATGCCCTGGCCTACGCCACCGGGGAGATCAGCGCCAAGGACATGCTCCGTGTCGGCGGCGCGATCTCGGTCCTGGGGATCCTCTTGATGGTCGTCACCGGGCACGCGGTGCTGCGGATGTGGGGATTGATCTGAGGCGCCCGCGGGTGCGACGATGGGACGGGGCAGGATCATGACACGAACAAGCGTCTGGTTGTTGGTTGCTCTGGCGGTACGCCTGGCGTCGGCCGAGGAACCCGCGCGGCCGGGGATCAACCTGGCCCTGGGCCAGGCGGTCCACTTCGGCACCCCGCCCAACTACCCCGCCACCACCGATCCGGACGATGCCAGGCAGTTGGTGGACGGCAAGCTGTCGCCGGCCGAGCCGATCTGGTACGACCCGATCATCGTCGGCTGGGTGCTGGTCGATCCCACGGTGTTCACCATCGACCTCGGCCGGGTGCAGCCCATCCGCGGCGTCGGGCTGCACCTGGGGGCGGGCCAGGCCGGGGTCGAGTGGCCGACCAGCATCCAGGTCTACGTGTCCGACGAGGGGGACCGGTACAGCCATGTCGGCAACCTGATGGACTTGTTGGTGAACCGGCCGCCGGAGAAGGGGTACGCTGCGTTCTGGCTGATCACCGACAAGCTGGCGACCCACGGCCGGTTCGTGCGCTTCGTCTGCTCGCCCGTCAACCTGGGCAACGGCGCCTACATCATGGTCGACGAGGCCGAGGTCTACCAGGGCGAGCCGGCCTGGCTGGCCCGGCCGCTGGTCTACCCCGAGGCGCCGGCGCAGTATCGGGCCGACTGGGCGGCCCTCCGCTGGCGCGACCAGGCCGCCGCGACGCCACTGGCCGAGCGACCGGCCACCCTCCGGCTGGTGGACGGCGCCGCGGTGGAGTTGGCGCTCCCGGGGCAGTCAGCGCTCAGGCTGTCCGACGGCGTGTGGTTCCCGCTCGGCGGCGAGGCGGGCCGGAACCGGAGCATGTCGTGGACCGCCGAGCTGCCCCAGCCCATCTCGACCACCAACTGCCGCCACGCCGTGTTGACCTTCCAGGCGGAGGGCATCCGCCGGACTTACGACCGGCAGGCGCTGGTGGCGCTGGAGGGCGTGAACGACCAGAGCGCCGCCAACCAGGTGGTCCTGCTCGAAGCCAATCTGGCCCTCAACGACGGCCGTAGCCACACGCTGGTCAAGACGCTGCCCGACGGGTTCAACTGCCATCGGCTCAAGGTGGCGGTGGTCACGGCGAGCGACCACGCTGGCTTGCGGCTCGCCCGCCTGGAACTGCTGGCGGCGCCGCCGGAGGTGTACAGTTCCGAGATCGCCACGGAGCCGGCGCGGCAGCCGTACCTCCCGGTCGCGCTCGGTCAGGCGCTCAACGGCTCGCTGGCCGGATGGCACGAGCGGGTGATGGGCAAGTACGGTGTCGCCCTGGACGGCGCCCGGGCGCTGCCGGCAGGCGACGTCACGGTGTCGGGTGTCCCGTTTCGCATCGCGGCCGGTGAACAGAACCTGGCCATCGTGCCCGAGTCGCCGGTGAAGAACGAGCGGATCACGTTCCGCGGGCAGGTCGTGGACAGCCGCAATCTGGGGCCCATCTCCCGCGACGACTCGCTTGGCCTCGAGGTGGACGCCGCCGCGCGCGAGGCGTACCTGCTGCTGGCCCTGGCCGCCCCGCCGATTCAGGTCCGCGGCGGCTTGCCCGACGCGCCGCTGCTCCTGGACGACATCGAGTGCCTGTCGGTCGAGCTGGCCTACGACCGCGGCCGGAACGAGTTGGCCTTTCCCTACTCCCTGGCCGACCAGGGCTTCTGCCTCCCCGACCGGGAGCTCGGCGCCTACGCGGTGGCGGTCGATCCGTCGCGGCGGCTGAAGCGGATCACGCTCCACGCGCGCCAGTTCGGCCTGGGCTTCGGCCTGGCCGCGCTGACTCTGAACACCGTGGAGGGGTCACTCGTTCCCCGGATCCCGTCAGGACCCGCTCCCGAAGCCGCGCCTCGGCTGGACGCCCCGCCCGCCAGACCGCCGGCCGTGGCCCTGGACGGGCGGCGCCTGACCGTCGGCAACCGCTGGTCTGAGGTGGTCTTCGACCTCGAGCAGGGCTTCCGCATCGACCGGTTCGTGCATCGCGGCAATCCGGCGGCGGATGTCTGGCTGTCGGTTGACAGCGGCTTGCGCGTGCGGATCGGCGAGACCAGCTACACCGGCCGCTGCTTCCGCGCCGAGGTGCTGAAGACCACCGCGGCCTCGGCCGAACTGCGGTTGACCAGCACGCGGCCCGAGCTGCCGTTGTCGCTGACGGTGACCATCACCGCCCACGATTCGCCCGAGCTGGCCCTCGCCGTCAAGGCGAGCAACACCGGCGGCCAGCCGCTGGCGGCCGAGGTGTGCTTGCCCTACCTCCGCAACCTGACCATCGGCCGGGCCGACGGGATGCGGGTCTTCTTCCCGCAGTACCGGGCGGTCGACACCGGCGACCGCGTTGCCCTCCGCGCGCCGTACGGGCCCGAGTTCTCCTGCCAGTTCATGGACGTCTACAACCGCGCGGCGGGGATCGGGCTGATGTTCCGCACCGACAACCGCGACCAGCAGATGGCCGAGTTCGCCCTGGCCAAGGACACCACGGTGGCCGGCGGCGTTTGGTTCCCGGCCGAGCTCCAGCCGCTCCAGCCCGGCGTCGAGCGGAGCTATCCCACCGTCTCGCTGCTCGCCCACCCCGGCGACTGGCACGCCGCTTTCGAGTTGTACCGCGACTGGCTGAGAAGCTGGTACCGGCCGGTCAAGTCACAGGACGAGGACTGGTTCCTGAAGGCGTGGGACCTGCAGGTCTACCGGCCCAGCGAGAAGGTGAGCTGGCGCGAGGCCCGGGTCCCGGCCCTCTGCTCGCCGGACCGCAAGCGCTTCTTCGTCGACGAGACCTTCGCCCTGGAGCAGCGGCGGATCGGCCATGTGCCGGACCTGATCCACTTCTTCAACTGGACCTACGACGACCGCCGGGACCGCGACACCTACGGGGTGTGGGGCACGCCGCTGGCCTATGAACAGGTCGGCGGCCTGGACCTGCTCCGCTCGACCATCGCCGAGATTCAAGACAAGTGGCAGCGCCCGGTCTCGCTCTATACGCTGCCCGACCGTTTCCGCGCCTCGGCCCTGCCCGACCCCAAGCTGGCCCAGGAGCTGGCCGCCGGGGCGGTCTACAAGATGATCGAGAACGACCCGTCGGCGGCCCTGCGCGGCGCCGGGTTCGTCGAGGGGGTGTTCTTCCCCGGCATCGGCAATCCGAAGTGGACCGACTTCTTCATCGCCGACATCGCCAAGATGCAGCGCGACACCGGCTGCAAGATGGTCTACCTGGACGTCTTCCCGCGCTTCTCGCACCTCCGCGGCGCGCCCGGCGTCACCCCGCGCGAGGACGATCTCAACGTGGTCCGAAGGATGCGCGAGGCGCTGCCCGACGAGGTCGCGTTGTGGACCGAGTATCCCTTCACCGACGTCGCCTCGCAGTACGCCGACGGGTGCCTGACCTACTACTTCCTGGAACTCAACGAGACCTTCGCCCGGCGCTACAACGAGTCGGCGCGGCCCGACCCGTTCATCGAGCCGCCGCTCAACCTGATGCGGTTCGCACTGCCCCGCTACCGGATGTTCACGCTGCCGGTGTACATCGAGGCGAGCAACAAGCCCAGCCAGGTGGACGCGGCGTTCTTCAACGGCGAGCCGTTCCACGAAGACACCTTCCGCCTGCACCACTCCCGGCTGCAGCACAAGATCAACCGGTCGTACCAGGTCAAGCACCAGTACCCCGACTGCTTCGGCAGCGACCACCCGATGCCCCGGGTGCCGACCGCGATCGAGGGGATCTGGGCCAACCTGTTCCCCGGCCGGAACCGGAACCTGTGGACCCTGTACAACGGCCGGCCCAAGACGTACTCAGGAGTGGTTCTGCAAGTGCCCCACCACCCCGGCGCGAGCTACCGCGACGCTTGGAACGATCAGCCGTTGATGCCGGAGATCGTCAACGGCAGGGCCTACATCACCCTCACGATCGACCCCCAGCAGCCCGGGTGCGTGGTGCAGGAGTGGGGCGGCCGGTGATCGACGACGGGAACGCGCGCGAACGGCAGACTCCCGCTGAGGCGCAGGGGCGCAGAGAACGGCGAGGAACGGCCAAGGTCGACAGGGGGAGAATCGGCCGGGGAAGGGCTTGCCGGTGGCGTAGGGCAAAGCGGATGCCCAGCCCTTCCTCTCTCCCGCCGTTCGCCGCGCCTCAAGGACATCAGCTTGCTGTTGAAGCTATCGGCCTCTGCGGGAATCAGTCTTTCAGGCCGTTCACGCAGCGGGTGGTGCCGGCCTTCATGACCTCTTCGCCGAAGTTGAGCAGGTATCCGAGCTTGCAGCCGGTCAGTTTCCGGTACGTCTGGACCTGCTTCTTGTGAGCCCCTGTCACCGACTCCACCGACTTGAGTTCCAAGATGACCTTGCCTTCGACGATCAGGTCCGCTCGGAAGCCTTCGTCGAAGTGGTGCGCTTTGTACGTGATGGGCACGGGCACCTGCCGCTCGATACTCAACCCGACGTTTTCCAACTCCTTCGCAAGGACTGCCTCGTACACCGTCTCCAGCAGCCCCGGCCCCAACGCCTGGTGCACGCCAATCGCCGTCACGACCACCACCGTGCCGATCTCGTTCTCCGTCATGCGGCAAGATCTCCCGCAGAGGCGCCGGCCCGCAGAGAAAGGCATGGGAGCCTCGGCCAGCCCGACAGCGCCCGACCAGCGATACCCCATCCCATCCTGAACACCGCATGGCGCCCCGGCCACATCTCTTCGCCGCCGTCCTCTGCGCCCCTGCGACTCTGCGGGAATCTGTAGTCGCCGTTGCTCCACCCCGCCGTCCTCTGCGCCTCTGCGCCTCTGCGGGAGTCTGCCGTTGCCCTGCCCGGCTGTTCTCCGCGCCTCTGCGGGAATCTGTAGTCGCCGTTGCTCCACCCCGCCGTCCTCTGCGCCTCTGCGGGACTCTGCCGTTGCCCTGCCCGGCTGTTCTCCGCGCCTCTGCGGGAGTCTGCCGTTGCCCTGCCTGGCTGTTCTCCGCGCCTCGGCGGGAGTCAGCCGTTGCCGTTTCGAGCCAGCAGCCCCGCCGCCTCGGGGCAGCCGTACATGAGCGCGGTGTAGGTCTTGCCGAACCCGGGACCGGGCGGCGGGGCTTCGCGGAGGCGGGCGAACTTCTTGGCCCAGGCGACTTCCAGGACCCGCTTGTGCTCGGGATTGCCGGCGATCCGGACCGCGTTGACGTGGGCCATGATGGTCACCCCGGGCTGCCGCACCGGGCCGGTGGCCGGGCAGGAGGTGTAGCGCCAGTCCTGCCACTCCTCGTGCCAGGTGTCGCGATCGAGGAAAGTCACGCCGCGCTCGATAGCCTCGGGCAGCCGCTCGTCGCCGGTCAGCCGATGGTACCGGCTGAGGCCGTTGAGCAGCACCGAGGTGATGAATCCGGCCATGCCCACGTGCTTCCGCGTCTCGCAGTAGCAGTGGCCGCGCGGCAGCTCGTGGAGCCAGCCCCCGCAGTTCGGGTCCTGCTCGGCCAGGGCGTCGCCGACCAGCAGCCTCATCGCCTTCAGGTACCGCTCGTCGAAGCCGATCTCGTAGGCCCCGGCCAGCGCCAGCAGCGACCAGCCGGTGGTCCGGCCGCAGTGCGAGTGGCCCATGAACCGGTACACCCGATCCTCGACCAACTGGGCCAGATTGCCGCCAATCAGCTCGACCGTCTCGCGGACGAACGGGTCGCCGTTCAGGAAGTAGTGGCGGGCCAGGCCCTGGGTCCACAGGTGGCCCAGGTTGAACGCGTCGAGGCAGAGGTAGGGCCGGTCCCCGTCACCGACCCCGTGCTCGACAAACAGTTGCCGGATCTGCTCCGGCTCGTAGAACCCGCTGACGTGGCCGACGGTGTGCTGGTGGACCAGTCCGGGCCGCGGCGGATAGGCGGCCGAGCCGCCCAGCAGCGCGCACAGCTCGTCGTTGACGGCGTGGACCACGTCCACCTCGCTGCAGTGCCGGGCCGCGGCGTCGGCGGCCAGGAAGTAGCGCGGGTCGGCGGTCCGGGCGAACTGGATCAGGAGCTGGTTGGCGGTGTCGTACTCGTGATTGCCCCAGTTGACCTGCCGCTCGCCGTACCAGTCGCCCCAGTTCATCGCCCCGTAGTCGCGCTGGACGGCGATGGAGTGTTGGTAGGCGTCGAACAGGTTGGCCGCCCAGCCGTCGTAGTCGGCCATGTCCGGCCCGGCCGGCGCGATGTCGTCCCATACGCCGGTGGCGATGGCCTGCGCCGGCTCCGCCGCGGCCACGAACGGGGCGCTCGCCCAGCGGCCCAACTCGTCGCCGTCCACCCCGCCCACCCACACCTCCCACCGCCGCGCCTGTCCGGTGCGCAAACGGTAGGTGTCGTCGGCGAACAGGTACTGGTACTTGTGCCAGGGCTCCAGGTGGGCGAAGGCGCCGGCCTCGAAGCGGGGGAGCAGCCCGATGGTCAGCCCGTCCGGGCCGGCCTCCAGACTCTTCGGCCACTGCTGCCAGAAGTCGCGCAGCGCCACCGCCGTCGGCCGGCCGTCGTCGATCACCGCCCAGCCCGGCGCCCGCCCGCCGGTTTCGGTCGCGCCCTCCAGCCGGTACTGCTGATCGTCCACCTGCAGCAGCCGCACCCCCTCGGCCCCGGCGCCGCGCCAGCCCGGCTCGCCGCCGAGCGCCACCTCGGCGCACGCTCCCGGCCGCGCGATGCGCAGCTCCAACGAGCGGAGGTGTTGCATGACCTCGCGGTCGGCATCGATCAGCACCATCGGCTCCAGGCGGACCAGCCCGCCAGCGTAGGCCGTCGCGCGGAACCGGAAGCCGAACCAACGCTGGCCGTCGCCGTCGAGCAGGTCGCCCCGCAAGGCCACGGTCGAGCGCAGCGGTCCACCGGTGACGTCCTGTCTGTCGGCGGCAGCCACGAACTCGCGGCCGGCGGCATCGGTGGCGATCAGGGTCACAGCGAGCGCCCCCTCCCCAACCCTCCCCGCGGGCGGGGAGGGCGCTTGTCCCCCCGACCTCGGGGGGACCGCAGGGGGGGCTCCGTGCGCTGCCGCGCCTTGCAGCCCGGCCAACATATGAAGCAGTGCATCCGCCTGCGCCGGCCGCGCCGGCTCCGGGTTCTCGGTCCCGTCCCAGACCAGCGCGAACCGTTCCGTCCCGCCTGCCGGCACGTCCGCCTGGAAATCGAGCAGGACCCACCGCGGCCCACCGTCGCGCCAGGTCGCCAGCACCTCGGTCTGCACCGGCACCGGATGCCCGCCGGAGTCCAGCAACGCGAACCGCGCCTCCGCCGGCACGGCGCCCTCGGCCAGCGGCACCCCGCCGGACACCGGCCAGGCGCCGCTCACCCCGGCCAGATTGGTCACCAGAACGTCGAGTCGTGTCATCGCCCACCTCGCGCCGCGAGCCTTCGCCGAGACGGCGGTCATGCCTGCCGCGGGAGCGGGGTCAGGACTTGACTCTTGACACTTGGCGCGTCGGGGTCAGGACTTGACCCTTGACACTTTCCCAGGCGGGACGCACCTCAGTTCTGGGGACAGCGTGCCGGCCAGCCGGACGAGTCACGATTCGCCGGCGGACGACGACTACTCCGAATTGCGCAGGCTAAACCCCTCTCCCTTCAGGGAGAGGTCGCCGAGCGCAGCGAGGCGGGTGAGGGTGGGCTCGCGAGGCGCCTCTGGACCACCCTCACC
>JAANMW010000101.1_pt1 | contig 87173 bp, 76 predicted proteins | sample 7279671 | NCBI WGS metagenome assembly JAANMW01 (sample SAMN14094541, study PRJNA606508) | bioreactor metagenome | isolation source: A lab-scale SPAN reactor treating ammonium-rich wastewater day 247 | place: Ireland: Galway | collected 2017-09-19 | reverse complement strand
GCCGATCGCCATCTCCGCCTATGGCGCCGATTCGCTGAGTGAAGCCGGGGTACGCGACATCCGCGACCTGGCGGTGCTGTCGCCGAGCCTGGTGCTGTCGAGTTCGCAGTCGGAAACCGCCGGCACCGTGGCCCGTATCCGCGGCATCGGCACCACCGGCGACAACCTCGGCCTGGAATCCTCGGTGGCGGTGTTCATCGACGGCGTCTACCGCAACCGCAACAACGTGGCGCTGACCGACCTAGGGGAAATCGAGCGCATCGAGGTGCTGCGCGGCCCCCAGGGCACGCTGTTCGGCAAGAACGCCTCGGCGGGCGTCATCAACATCATCACCAAGTCGCCGGACCTGGACGCGTACAGCGCCCATGCCGATGCCAGCTTCGGCAATTACGACTATTACAACCTCAGCGCCGGCGCCACCGGTCCGGCCTTCGGCGGCCTCGGCTTCAGGCTCGATGGCACCTTCACCAAGCGCGACGGCTTCATCGATGATCTGGCCTCGGGCAGCGAGTACAACGACCGCGACCGCTACCTGCTGCGTGCCCAGCTCGGCGGGCCGATCAGCGATGACCTGGACCTGCGCCTGATCGTCGACTACGCCAACCGCGACGAGACCTGCTGCGCCTCCGTCAGCCGCGTGGTCGGCCCGACAGCGGCCGCCATCGCCGCCGTCGGCGGCAAGGTGGTCAATCCGCCCGATCCCTACGCGCGCCAGATGTACAGCAACCCGCAGCGCGGCTACGACCAGGACGTGGAGGAATGGGGCGCCTCGGCGGAGGTGAACTGGGATATCGGCATCGGCACGGTCACCTCGATCACCGCCTACCGGAAATGGGATTCCGACCGCTCGCAGGACATCGACTTCACCAACGCCGACATCCTCTACCGCGCCCCGGGCACCTACGAGAACAACTTCGAGACCTTCAGCCAGGAGCTGCGGCTCGCCGGCACCACCGGCCCGGTGGACTGGCTGCTGGGCGCCTACTACATCAACGAGGAACTGACCTTCATCGATGCGGTGCGCACCGGAAACGCCTATGAAGGCTATGCGAACCTCCTGCTGTACGGCCTCAATCCCGGCGGTGGCCTGACCCAGCTCAGCACCATCACCGGGATGGCGCCCGGCTCCGTCTTCGTGGACGGCCGCGGCGCGCAGAGCGACCACTTCAAGCAGGATGCCGACAGCTGGGCGCTGTTCACGCACAACATCTGGAACATCAGCGACGACCTGCGGCTCACCATCGGCCTGCGCTACACCGACGAGAGCAAGGACCTCGACGCCAGGCTGGTCGCCGACAACCCGGCGTGCACGGCCGCCGCCGCGCGACTGGCCGCCGTGCCGGCTCTGCTGCCCTACCTCACGGCGACCGCGCAGCTGGTCTGCACACCGCTCTACAACTCGCTGGTGGACGGCAGCTATGCCGGCACCCATGACGACGAGGAATGGAGCGGTACCATCGCCCTGTCCTACGACATCACCGCGGACTGGCTCGCCTATGTCTCCTACGGCCGGGGCTACAAGGCCGGAGGCTTCAACCTCGACCGGGCGGGATTCGCCAACCCCCTGATGGCGCTGGCCTTCCCGCCGCCGCGGCCGGTGATCACGCCCTCGGCCAGGGACCTCGAGTTCAGCAACGAGACCGTGGATGCCTACGAGATCGGCAGCAAGTCGCGGCTGTGGGACTTCCTCACCCTCAATGTCGCGGCGTTCTACGAGGAGTTCGACGACTTCCAGCTCAACAGCTTCACCGGCACCGGCTTCACCGTCAGCAACCTGCCGAAGGTGACCTCCAAGGGCGTCGAACTGGAGGTGCTCGCGCAGCTGACGGACAGCCTGCGGCTGCAGGGTGGCGCGGCCTACACCGACGCCCGCTACGACGACGGCACGGATACGCCCGCCGCGCTGCGCAGCCAGCGCCTGACCAATGCGCCGTTCTGGGTGGTGACCGCCGCGGCCACCTGGGAGCAGCCGATTTCGGACATGCTCACCGGGTTCGTGCACGGCAACTTCCGCTTCAACAGCGACATGAACACCGGCTCGGACCTCGACATCGAGAAGGAGCAGAGTTCCTACGCGGTGGTCGACGCGGGCCTGGGCTTCCGCACCAACGACAACCGCTGGGTATTCGAGGTCTGGGGCAACAACATCTTCGACCGCGACTACGCGCAGGTGGTGTTCGACGCCCCGCTCCAGGGCACCGGCACCGGACCGGGCTCGACGCAGACCTTCAACGCCTTCCTGGGCGATCCGGCGACCTGGGGCATGACGGTGAGGGTGAACTTCTAGGCCGGCTTGCCCGGGATTATGTAACCCCCGCCCCCAGCGGCATTGCGGCGTTTGCTGCAGCGGCGTAGCGTAGCTCGCAGGGCCCTCGTGGCCCGAATGGAGGCCGGCCATGCAGCACATTGCTTTACTCGTGCTGGTACTCGTGGTTGTCACGCCCAGCGCCGTCACGCAGGCTGCGACGGTGACGACGCTCACCGTCGGTTTCGAATCACCAGACTTTGCGATCGGCGCGATCGGCGGCAATCCGCCGTACAGCGCCGGCCAGGGCGGCTGGGGCGGCTACTCGGCCGGCGCCATCTCCGATGCACAGGCGCACGGCGGCACGCAGTCATTGCGCGCGGGCGGATCCCTCACCCTCGGCGCCACCCATTCCCTCGATCCTGCAAACCAGGGCGATTACCCGTCGGCCTCGGTCACGTTTCCCACCGGCTATGCGTCCGACTGGTGGGTACAGGCCTGGGTGCGCGTGGACTCGGGCGGCGCGGGCGCCCGCCTGGCGATGCCCAGCTGGGGCTGGTACCTGCAGATCTCCGGGGCGGGCACGCCATCGCTGGAGTCGGCCATCCCCGGCCAGCCACCCGCCAGCCTGCCCTCGCTCGGCAGCAGCGTCCTCGACCGGTGGGTGCTGGTGCAGATGGCCCACGATTCCACCGCGGATGACTGCGGCCAGGGCATCGCCGGGCGCTGCATCGATTTCAGCATCCGCGGCGACGACGTCGATTTCGCCTTCAGCCGCTACTACACGGCTTCCGGGCCGCTGTCGCAGTACCTGATGCTCACCGGCGATGCGTTCTGGGACGACGTTGCGGCAAGCAGCGGTGCACCGCCGGCCCTCGTGCCCCTGCCCGGCGCTGCCTGGCTGTTCGCCAGCGCCCTCGCGCTGCTGGGAAGGCAGCGGCGCCGCGTCGCCTGAGCACCGCAAGGCCAGTGGACGGCGGATTCAGCTCCGCGCCAGCGCGCCCGGGAAGGGCACGCCACAGCCGCCCAGTCCGCAATAGCCACCGGGGTTCTTTGCCAGATACTGCTGGTGGTACGCCTCGGCGTAGTAGAACTCCGGCGCCGGCAGGATCTCGGTGGTGACCGGCGGATGGCCGGCGGCGCGCAGGGCCCCGGCGTAGCGGTCCCGTGACTGCGGCGCTGCCTCGCGCTGCGCCTCGTCGAAGCAGTAGATGCCGGAGCGGTACTGCGTGCCCACGTCGTTGCCCTGGCGCATGCCCTGCGTCGGGTCGTGGCCTTCCCAGAAGCTGCGCAGGAGTTCGTCGTAGCTGATCGCCGCCGGGTCGAAGACCACCCGCACCACCTCGTTGTGGCCGGTGAGCCCGCTGCAGACTTCCTCGTAGGTCGGATTGGGCGTGTAGCCGCCGGCATAGCCGGCCGCCGTGCTGAATACGCCAGGCAGCTGCCAGTAGCGGCGCTCCGCACCCCAGAAGCAACCGAGGCCGAACAGCGCCTGTCGCATCCGCTCCGGGAACGGCGGCTGCAGGGGATTGCCGTTGACGGCATGGCGGGCCGGCACCGGCATGCGCATCGCGCGCCCCGGCAGCGCCTCCTTCGGATCCGGCATGAGTGTCCGCTTCTCGCGCCACAGCATGGGCTGCTCCGTCTGCCACCAGGGCAAACATGTTGCGCCTGCCGACGTCATCCGGCCAGCGCCGGCACCGGTGCTACATTACGGTCCTGTGTCCGCCTCCTCCACCATGACCCGCAAGCCATCGGCAGGCCGCGCTCCGGCACGGTCCGCCACCTGCCTGCTGGCGGTGGTGCTCTCCGCGTCCGGCCAGGTTCCGGAAGCCAGCCCGCCCCCCGCTGCCGCGACAGCACCCGCACCTGCAGCCGCAGTGGACGCGGCCGCCCTGCGCGACGCGGCCCAGCAGACCTTCCTGCGTCTCATCGACGAGAAACGCTACGAGGAAGCCATCGCCATCGCTGCCCAGGTCGTGGACCTGACAACACGCATGCATGGCCAGGACAGCATGGAGATGGTGACGCCGCTCACCAACCTGGGCACGGCGCAGATGCAGCACGGCGACCTGCTGGCCGCCGAGTCCAGCTACCGCCAGGCCATCGCCATCGTCGAGCGGCGCGACGGCCTGGTGTCGCCGCGCCTGGTGAACCCGCTGGTCGGCCTCGCCGCCACCTACGCGCGCGGCGGGCTCTACCAGCAGGCCGCCGAGACCTACCACCAGGCATTGCACGCCAATCACACGAGTGCCGGCTTCTACAACCTCGAGCAACTCAGGATCCGCGACGGCCTGTCCGAGACCTTCCTGGGCATCGGAGAGCTGGCCAAGGCCAACAGCCAGCAGCGCATCCAGCTGACGATCCACAAGCGCCACGCACCGGAGGACAGTGCGGCGCTGGCCGAAGCGCTGCAGAAGCTCGGCCGCTGGTACAACCGGACGGGCCAGTACCCGGAGGCGCAGTCCGCTTTCCAGGAAGCCCGCCGCATCATCCGCGCCAGCGGCGGCGACAAGGACCCGGCGATGGTGGACAGCTATCTCGGCGAAGCGCTGGCCTATGGCAACGAAGGCGCCATTCCTGCCTCGGCTGCCGTGCTCAAGCGCGGCCTCGACCTGATCGACTCACAGGAGGTGGTGGACCACCGCAAGCGGGCCCAGCTGCTGGTCGCGCTGGGCGATCTCTACATCGTCGCGCGCCAGCCCCGGGCCGCGCGCCAGCGCTATGCGGAGGCCTGGCGCGACCTGTCCGGCGACGATGCGCTGCTCGCGGACCGCGACCGCTACTTCGCGCAGCCCTCGCGCATCGGCGGCCCGCAGCTGCCCGACGTGGTGGACGTGGAAGGCAAGGAACTCAAGGCCTCGGCCCGCGGTACGGCCGGCCAGGACGAGGGCGTGGTCGTCGCCATGCTCACCGTCACCGCGGACGGTCGCGCCGATGGCGCCCGGATCATCGAATCCACGCCGCCCGGGCTGATGGACCGGCAGATGTTGCGGATGCTGGATGCCGCGGCGTTCCGCCCGGCCATGGCGGAGGGGGAGCCCGTGGACCGCCCGGACGTGCAGCTGCGCCATGCCTTCCGCTATCCGCGCCCGGCACCCGGCCACCCCGACGTGCCATTGCAGTCGCCCGGCCCAGGAAGCGGCGCACCGGGCGGCCCGCTCGCCTACCCGGGGTCGGATGGGGACCGCCACGATGGGACCTGAGGCCGAAGTCCTGCGCCGCATGGTCCTCGATGGCCCGGGCGCGCGCCTGCGCGAGGAACACTGCGACCTGCCCGCCTGCAGCGGCACCCAGGTGCTGATCCGCGTCCACGCCTGTGGCGTGTGCCGCACCGACCTGCACCTGCAGGACGGCGAACTGCCGGCCGCCAGCTATCCGCGGGTGCCCGGCCACCAGGCCGTGGGCGAGGTGGTGGCGCGGGGACCCGGGGCGGTGCTGCCTCTCGGGGCATGGATCGGTGCTGCCTGGCTTGCGGGCACCTGCGGCACCTGCCTGTTCTGCCGCAGCGGCCGCGAGAACCTCTGCGACCAGGCCACGTTCCACGGCTGCCATGTGGATGGGGGCTACGCCAGCCACATGCTGGCCGACTCCCGCTACTGCATACCGCTCGAGCGGACGCTGGCTGCCGCGCAGGCCACGCCGCTGCTCTGCGCAGGGCTGATCGGCTGGCGCGCGCTGCGCATGGCGGGCGACGCGCGCTGCATCGGCATCTACGGCTTCGGCTCGGCCGCGCACCTGGTCACCCAGGTCGCCCGCCATGAGGGCCGCCGCGTGCTGGCCTTCACCTCGCCGGGAGACCGCACGGCACAGGACTTCGCCCGCGAACTCGGCGCCGACTGGGCCGGCGGTTCCGACCAGTCCCCGCCGGAACCGCTGGACGCAGCGCTGATCTTCGCCCCGGTGGGCGCGCTGGTGCCCAAGGCGCTGCGCGACGTCAGGAAGGGCGGCACGGTGGTCTGCGGCGGCATCCACATGAGCGACATCCCGGCCTTTCCCTACGCCACGCTGTGGGGCGAGCGCCAGGTACGCTCGGTGGCCAACCTGACGCGCGAGGACGGTGTGTCGTTCATGCGGGCCGCGGCCGCTGCCCGCGTCACGGCACGCATCAGCACCTACCCGCTGCAGCAGGCCAACGAGGCGCTGGACGACCTGCGCGCCGGCGCCGTCCACGGCACGGCCGTGCTCCTCTGCGGCGAACCGTCATCCGCCACGCCACAGCAGGCGGGCCGGTGAACGCGTCGCCACGGAAGGTTTATGCTTGCGGTGATCGCGCAACGGACGGGTGACATGCCACGGGGACAGATCATTGCAGGCCGCGGGTTCATGCGGGCACTCGGCCTGCTGGCGGTGCTGGTACTGGCCCTGGCAGCGCCGGCCGGGAGGGCTGCCGCGCCCGACTACGCACTGCTGGAGGAAGCGCTGCTGCAGAACGTCCGCGACGGCTACGTCGACTACGACGGCATCGCGGACAACCCGAAGTTCGCCCGCTTCGTCACGGACCTGGCGACCGCGCAGGCACCCACGGAACGCAACGAGGCGCTGGCCTTCTACATCAATGCCTACAACGCCTTCGCCATCCAGGGCATCCTCCAGGGCCATACGCCCGATTCCAGCTCCGGCCGGCGGCGCTTCTTCGGCTCGCTGAAGTTCGGGCTGGGCGGCGGCAAGGTGACGCTGGAGGAGATCGAGCAGCAGCGCCTGCGCCCTTTCGGTGATCCCCGCGCGCAGCTTGCCCTGGCCCGCGCCGCGCTGTCCGGCCCACGCCTGTCCAGCCACGCCTACCTGCCCGGGACGCTGGACGCGCAGCTCGATGCCGCCAGCAGGCGCTTCGTCAACGACGTCAGCCGCAACCGCTTCGACATCGCGCGCAGGACGGCATTCCTGTCGCCGCTCTTCGACTGGCACCGCAGCGACTTCGAAGCCGCGGCCGGCAGCCTGCCCGGCTGGCTGGCGCGCCATGTCGATGAGCCCGCCAGCCGCGCCGCGCTGCTGGAGGGGCGCCTGGCCCTGCGCTACCTGGATTTCGACTGGGACCTGAACGGCCGATACGCAGGCCCGGCGAGGCCATAGGCGACACACGACCCCGGGAGCACCCATGCCATGCTGATCAGGCGCCCTGGCCCTGTCCGTTCCTCGGACATCACGCCCGAAGCCGTCTACCGCAGCCGCCGCCGGCTGCTGGCCGCCGCGGGTTTCGCCGGTGCCGGACTGCTGCTCGGCCGCGGGGCCCCGGCCGGGGACATCCCGGGCCAGTACCGGCGCCTGACCAGCGTGAGGCAGAGCCCGCTCAGCACCCGCGAAGCCGGCAACAGCTTCGAGGACATCACCCACTACAACAATTTCTACGAGTTCGGGCTGGACAAGTCCGACCCGGCCGAGCTGTCGGGCGACTTCCGCCCGAAGCCGTGGACCGTCACCATCGACGGCGAGGCCGGCATCAGGGGCCGCTTCACCCTGGAGGACATCCTCAAACCGCACCCGCTGGAGGAGCGGATCTACCGCTTCCGCTGCGTGGAAGCCTGGTCCATGGTGATCCCCTGGGTGGGTTTTCCGCTGGGCGACCTGATCAGGCGCTTCGAGCCAACCTCGCAGGCGAAGTTCGTCGCCTTCCAGACCGTGCTGCGGCCCGCCGAGATGCCGGGCCAGCGCAGCCCGGTGCTCGACTGGCCGTACGTCGAGGGGCTGACCATGGCCGAGGCCATGCACCCGCTGGCCATCCTGGCGGTGGGCCTCTATGGCGTCGAACTGCCCAGCCAGAACGGCGCACCGCTGCGGCTGGTCGTGCCCTGGAAGTACGGATTCAAGAGCATCAAGTCCATCGTCCGCATCAGCTTCACCGCCAGGCAGCCGCGCACCACCTGGTCGGCGGCTGCCGCCGACGAGTACGGCTTCTACGCCAACGTCAACCCGAAGGTGGACCATCCGCGCTGGAGCCAGGCGACCGAGAGGCGCATCGGCTCCGCGCTGTTCTCGCCCAAGCAGCCGACGCTGCCGTTCAACGGCTACGCCGCGCAGGTCGCCTCGCTCTACACGGGCCTGGACCTGGTGCGGAACTTCTAGGCCGGGAGCTGGCCGTGCCGACCCTGCGGCAGCTGCGGCTGTACTGGAAGCCGCTGGTGTTCGCAGCCGCGCTGCTGCCGCTGCTGCGGCTGGTTGCCGGCGCCACGGGCCTCGGCGGCACCGGGCTCGGGGCCAACCCCGTGGAGACCATCCAGGACAGCACCGGCCTCTGGGCGCTGCGCCTGCTGCTGGTGACACTGTGCGTGACGCCGCTGCGCCAGGCCAGCGGCCAGGCCTGGCCGCTGCGGTTCCGGCGCATGCTCGGGCTGTTCGCCTTCACCTACGCCGCCCTGCACTTCGCCAATTACCTGCTGCTGGACCGGGCCCTGGATACCAACGAGATCCTGGGCGACCTCACACGGCGGCCCTACATCATCGTCGGCGCCACGGCACTGCTGATGCTCACCGCGCTGGCCGTGACTTCCACCGCCGGCTGGCGCCGGCGCCTGGGCCGGCGCTGGCAGCTGCTGCACCAGGCGATCTACCCGGCCGCGCTGCTGGTCTGCTGGCACTTCTGGTGGCAGGTGAAGAAGGACTTCACCGAGCCGCTGGTCTACTGCCTGATCCTGCTGGTGCTGCTTGGATGGCGCGCCTGGCGGGCGCGGGCGCTGCAGGCGGCGGATGCCGCCTGAGACTTCCGGGTGGGCTGGCTGCTACCCGCGTCAGAGGGCGCCGTCGCCCGTCTCGCCGGTGCGGATACGCAGCGCCTGCTCGAGGTCGATGACGAAGATCTTGCCGTCGCCCACCTTGCCGGTGCGTGCGGCTGTGGAGATCGCCTCGATGGCGCGCTCGACCAGCTCATCGGCCACCGCCACTTCCACCTTGGCCTTGGGCAGGAAATCGACCACGTACTCGGCTCCGCGGTAGAGTTCCGTGTGGCCGCGCTGCCGGCCGAAGCCCTTCACCTCGGTGACCGTCATGCCGTTCACGCCAACCTCCGCGAGGGCGTTGCGGACGTCGTCCAGCCGGAACGGCTTGATGATGGCGGTGATCAGTTTCATGCGTGGCCTCTCCCGCTTCCTGCGCTGCACGGACTGCCGGGATTCTAGCAGGTTGCGCCGCGCCGCCGGGGGGCGGGTTCAGGGCTGGCGATAGATCCAGCGCAGCAGGGCCTGCTGGGATTCGTCGGCCCAGCCGGGCGAGTTCTGCATCATGGTTACCGCGAACTTGCGCCCGCCCGGTGTCTGCACGTAGCCCGCCAGGGCGTGCACGTTGTTCAGCGTGCCGGTCTTGAGGTGCATGTGGCCGGTGAACTCGGCCCCGCCGAAGCGGCGCCGCGCGGTGCCATCCAGCCCGGCGAGCGCCAGCGAGGACTCGAACTCCGAGCCGTAGGGGCCACGCTCGGCAGCCAGCAGCAGGCGCGTCAGGCTGCGCGCGGAGATGCGGGTGTCGCGGGTGAGGCCGGAGCCGTTGCCGATGGCCAGTTCCGGGAATGCCAGCCCCAGGCGCTCCAGTTCCTCCTGGACCGCGCGCTGCCCTTTCTCCACCGTGCCCGGGGCGCCGAAGCGCTGTGCGCCCAGCGTCAGCAGCAGGTGGCGGGCCATGATGTTGTTGCTGTGCTTGTTGGTCGCGGTGATGACCTCGGTGAGCGGCACGGACTCCAGGGTCGCCAGGGTGCGCATGCCGCTCGATGGGGTGGTGGCGCGGCGGAAACGGCCGCGGATGGTGCCGCCACTCTCCTCCCACAGGGCGCGGAACAGCCCGTAGGCATACTCGGGCGCCTTCATCAGGCTGCGTGTCACCCGGTACTCGGCACACTGGCGGCTGAAGCGGCCGGTAAAGGTGGCCTCGTCGTGGTTGCCGACGGTCGCCACCGAGAAATTGATGCGGTTGCGGGTGCCGCCGCAGCTGCCGTTGACGAGCTGCACCTGGTTGCGTATCTGCAGGTTGGCGGGCAGCGGGTCGGCAGCGATCTCCACCCGGTTGCGCGCCGCGTCGGGCCTGAACATGAAATTCACGGCCTGGAAGTTCACCATCAGCGCGTCGGGGATGACGTTGTAGGTGCTGTAGGGGCGGCCGTCGAAATCGCCGGGATCGGCGTCGCCGACATCGAAATAGCTGTTGTCGATGACCACGTCGCCGCGGATCTCGCGCACGCCCCGCAGGCGGATCTCGCGGATGAGCAGCCAGTAGCGCTCCAGCACGAGATAGGGATCGCCCTGGCCCTTGAGGTAGAGGTCGCCGTCGAGCACGCCGCCGTGGGGCGCGCCGGAGGCCAGTGCCGTGGTCTTCCAGGTGTAGGTGGGCCCCAGCGTTTCCAGCGCCAGGTAGGTGGTGACCAGCTTGATGGCGGAGGCGGGATTGCGCGGCGTATCGGCATTGAAGGCGAGGATGGGTTTGTCGTGGCCGACTTCCTGCACGTACGCACTGAAGCGCTCCTGCGGGATCTTCGCGCGTGCCAGCGCGGCACTCACCGTATCCGGCAGGCCGGTGGCCTGGCCGGCTGCAGCAGGCTGTGCTGCGGGCCACAGCAGGAGGGCCATGAGCCACAGTAGTGTGGAGCGCATGAATCGCGATGCCTGGGATGAGGACACAACAAAGGCGGTGATTGTGCCGAAACCCGGGCGCACGGGTCCAGCACGCAGGCGCGGCAGGCACGCGGGGCTCATCGTGCTGCTGCTGGGACTGGCAGGACCGGTGGCGGCGGCAGGCAGCGATGCCGGCCCCGTCGCACACCTGCCCATGACGGACCGCGGCCCGCTCACCGGCGTGATCGGCGTGCCCACCGGCTGGACCGGCGCCACGATGCCCGCCGCCGAACTGGCCTGGTCGGTGGCCAACAATGCGGTGGGCCAGGAGTCCGCAGCGGAATTCCTGCTCTTCGACGGGGAGACGCAGGTGCTGACGCTGCGCGCGGGGCGGCGCTTCGGCAGTCGGCTCAGCCTCGGCGTGGAGTTGCCCTGGATCAGCCACGGTGGCGGTTTCCTCGACCGCTTCATCGACACCTGGCATGACGGCCTCGGGCTCGATCCGGGCATCCGTCCGTCCCTGCCCACCGGGGACCTGCGCTACGACTACGGACGCGGCGACACGCCATCGCTGGCCCTGCACAGCCAGGTGGCCGGCCTGGGCGACGTGACCACCTCGGCGGCCTGGGTGCTGGCCGGTGCTGACGCGGACCCGGCCCTGCCCCTGGTCGAGTTGACCACCGACATCCAGTGGGGCACCGGCGATGCCCGCGATCTCACCGGCAGCGGCTCGACCGACATCGCTGCCGGCCTCGCTGCCAGTGGCGTCGCCGGCGAGCGGCTGGGCTGGTCGCTGCGTGCCGGCATCCTCTGGCCTGGCGATGTGGATGCGCCGTTGCCCGCTGCGGCCGGACAGGTCTACTACTACGAAGGCTCGCTCTCCTGGCGGCTGGTGCCGGCACTGGACCTGGTGATGCAGGCGATGGGGCACAGCGGTGCCTGGCAGAGCGAGCTGAGGATGCTCGGCGGCCACTCGCTGCAACTCGGCCTCGGTGGCGACTGGCGCTTCGCGGAGCGCTTCGGCCTGCGCTTCGGGGTGTTCGAGGACCTGCGCGTCGACAGCGCGCCGGACTTCGGCCTGGAGCTGGCGCTCGCCTACCGGCCCTGAGCCGGCAGCTCAGGCCTTGCGGCGCGGCCGCTCGACGCCGAGCGCCCGCATGCGATCGGCCAGCGTGGTCGGCTTGATGCCGAGCAGCTCGGCGGCACCGCCCTTGCCGGACACCCGCCCGCCCGCCGCCTGCAGCGCCGAGAGCAGGTTGCGCCGCTGCAGGTCGCGCATCTGCTCCTCGGTGATGAATCCCGTGGCGGGATCCGCCGCCGGTGCTGCCTCGGGCACGGCCGCAGCCGGGGAGACACCGGCCTCCGACAGCGACAGGTCCAGGCGCAGGCTGGCACCGCGGGAGAGGATCACGGCGCGCTCGATCACGTTCTTGAGCTCGCGGACATTTCCGGGCCAGTCGTAGCGCCGCAGGGCCTCCACCTGGCCCTGGGTAAACTGCGGCACCGGCCGGCCGAACTGCCGGCAGACCTGCTCGAGGAAGTGGGCCGCCAGCTGGATGACGTCGTCGCCGCGCTTGCGCAGCGGCGGCACCTGCACCGGGAACACGCTGAGGCGGTAGTACAGGTCCTCGCGGAACTCGCCGGCCTCGACGGCCTTCTCGAGGTCCTTGTTGGTGGCGGCGATGACCCGCGCATCCACCTTGCGCGTGCGGTCGTCGCCGACGCGCTCGAACTCCCGCTCCTGCAGGACGCGCAGCAGCTTGCCCTGCAGGGACAGGGGGATCTCCCCGACCTCGTCGAGGAAGATGGTGCCGCCGTCGGCCAGCTCGAAGCGGCCGACGCGATCGCGGTGGGCGCCGGTGAAGGCGCCACGCACGTGGCCGAAGAATTCGCTCTCGAACAGCTCGTGGGGGATCGCCGCGCAATTGACCTTCACCAGCGGCCCACTGGCCCGCTGGCTGCGGGCGTGGATCGCGTGCGCCACGAGTTCCTTGCCGGAGCCGGTCTCGCCGATGATGAGCACGCTGGCCGGGGTGGCCGCCACGGCCTCGATGCGCGCCATCATCGCCGCCAGTGCCGGGCTCTGGCCGACGATGCGGCCGAAGTTCATCGAGACGTTGACCTCCTCGCGCAGGTAGTCGCGCTCGCGCTCGAGTTCCTCCTTGAGCCGGGCGATCTCCCCGTAGGCATCGCGCAGGCGGGCCTCGGAACGATTGCGCTCGGTCACGTCCTTGCTGGCCACCAGCAGGCGGATCACCTGGCCCTGCTCGTTGCGTTCCGCCCGGGCGGAGAGCAGCACGTCCATCACGTCGCCGTTCTTGCAGACCATCTGCCGGGGCACGTTCTGCACGTCCCCCTGGCTGATGAGCTCGCGCAGCTTGCCGTCCAGCAGGGCGCGCCGCGATTCATCGGCAATGAACTCGAGGATCGAGCGGCCGATGACCTCGTTGCGCTGGTAGCCCAGCTTGGCGAGCCAGTGGTTGCTGACCGCGGTGATACGCCCGTCGGCGTCGATGGTATGGAGCATCGCCGGCGTGGACTCGTAGAGATCGAGGTAGCGCCGCTCCAGCCGCTCGCGGTCGGAGGGCTCCTCGAACAGCGAAACGGAGTAGCGCAGGCTGCCGCCATCGGGCGCATACACCGCCACCGTGGTCGCCAGCAGCGGCAGGGCGCGGCCGTCCTTCGTGAAAAACTCGACGGGGACGTGGTCCAGGCGGCCGGTGCGCCGGAACCGGGGCAGGTGCTCCTCGAGGATCCGCCTGGCGCTGGGCGGTGTCGCCAGGTCATCCGGTCGCCGGCCGCGCAACTCGGCCCGCCCGTAACCCATGCGCCGCTCCCATTCATCGGTGACGTCGAGGAAGCGCCCCTCGCCATCCAGCAGGGCGAGCAGCACCGGCAGGCTGCGAATCAGCACCGTGTTCTGTTCGTTGGGGTCGGTCACGGGGAGAGAGTTTACGGTATTCCGTGTACTGAAGTCACGATAATTCGTGTATTACGTTTTTTCGTAATGACCTGAGATGTTCTAATTCATTGTTTGTAAACACAATGACGAATTGGCATGGATCCTGCAATAGCTGGGTAGGCCCAAGGGTGGGCCCGAATGACGCAGGAAAGGCAAGCGTATGGACACCAGGAACGGACACTTCCACTTTTCAGGCGAGCGCCTGTCGGCGCTGCTCCTCGCCGTTGCCGCCACGGTGATGGTCTTTGCCGCCATCAATGCCGGCTTCACGCCGCATGCGGCTCACGTCGCCAGCCGTGTGCTGGGTGCATCGCCGCTCAGCCTGTAGGGCCACAACAGCAACGAACTTCCCGGTCGCGCCGCAGTCCCTCCCCCCCCTCGGCGGCACGACCAGGAAACGACGGCAGGACATGCCGTCAGCCGCAGGCTCCCCCCCTCCAGGATCCTGCCGCCAAAGGGCTCGCCTCGCGAGCCCTTTTTTTTGTTTTTTGGTGCCGGTGTTACGGTTTCGGTAACGGCACAAACGCACCGGATTCGCAGCACGTGTTACCGAAACCGTAACACCGGCACCGAATTACCACTTGCGGGTCTTCTCCAGCAGCCCGTTGAGCTGCTCCCTGGTGAGGCGGGATTTCAGGCGTTCCAGCCAGAGCTTTGCCCAGGCGAACTCCAGCGCGAGGATGGCGAGGCCGAGCGGAATCACCACCAGCCCGGGACCGGGTGTCACCAGCATGACCACACCGGCAAGCACCACGGTTCCGCCGATGACCGCGACCACGATGCGCCGGGCCAGCTGGTAACCGCGCCTGCCTAGTTCCGCGAACACTGCCGCATCCCGTGACCAGCGCGCCGCCGCTGATCACCCTTCATGGCCTAGCGGAAGCGCGTCTGGATGGAATCGAGCGCCTTCTGGCCGGGATTCAGGCGGGTATAGGGCACTTCATTGAGCGGCTGTGCCGGCGTCGCCTGGACTTCGTGCATGTCCGGCTGGCCCTCGTCGATGAACAGCAGGCCGGTGACGATCTCGCCCTGGGCCTGGCGCTGCGAGAGGTAGCCGAATGCCGCCATGCGGTCTCTCGCGTCGTAGTCGGCACCCACCTTGCGCAGCAGCACGCGGCTGCCGTCATGCAGGGTCACGGACTGGACGGAACCGGCCACCTGTTCGCTGCGGATCTCCCTGGCCGGGGGCACGTAGTCCGCGTAAATCGCCGCCTGGCGATGCTTGCGGGTGAAGTCGTAGCTCTTGGTCGAGCCCTCGTGGTCGTTGAAGGTCACGCAGGGGGAGATCACGTCGATCATGGCGAAGCCGCGATGCCGGATGCCGGCCTTGAGCAGCGGCACGAGGTGCTCCTTGTCACCCGAGAAACTGCGGGCCACGAAGGTGCAGCCGATCGACAGCGCCAGCAGGCAGGGGTCGATGGGGGGCTGCTGGTTGACCTCGCCCTTCTTCGCCTTGCTGCCCACATCGGCCGAGGCCGAGAACTGGCCCTTGGTCAGGCCATACACGCCGTTGTTCTCGATGACATACAGCATGTCGAGGTTGCGGCGGATCGCATGACAGAACTGCCCGAGGCCGATGGACAGCGTGTCGCCGTCGCCGGAGACACCGATGTAGGTGAGGTCGCGGTTGGCGGCACTGGCACCGGTGGCCACCGAGGCCATGCGCCCGTGCACCGAATTGAAGCCATGCGATGCCGAGGCGAAGTAGGCCGGGGTCTTCGAGGAGCAGCCGATGCCGGAGAGCTTCGCCATGCGGTGCGGCGGAATGGACAGCTCGAAGGCGGCCTGCACCAGCGCGGCGGTGATGGAGTCGTGGCCGCAGCCGGCGCAGAGGGTGGACATGCCGCCCTCGTAGTCGCGCAGCGAGAGCCCGAGTTCGTTACGCGGCAGCCCCGGGTGGACCACCTTCGGCTTGGCGATGTAGCTCATGCGGCTTTGCCCCTGGCCATGTCCTGGTTGATGCCGTCGACGATGCTCGCCGCGGTGACGGGCAAGCCGTCGTAGTGGAGCACGGGAACGAGCTTGTCCTGCTCGACCCGTGTTTCCAGCAGCAGCAGCGCCCGCAGCTGGGCGTCACGATTCTGCTCGACCACGTAGATGCGGTCGTGGGCGTCGAGGAACTCCTGCACGGCCTTGCCGAACGGGAATGCCCTGACCCGCAGGTAGCTGGTGCCGACGCCGGACGCGGCGAGCCGGTCGCGCGCCTCGCGCACCGCGCCGTCGCAGCTGCCCACCGAGAGGATGCCGATGCGGTGGTGCCCGGCCTGGTCGACCACCGGCCCGGGGACCAGCGTCTTCGCGGTCTCCCACTTGAGGCGCAGCCGGTCCACCACATGCTGGTATTCCTTCGCGTCCTCGGTATAGGCGCCGTACATGTTGTGCCCGGAGCCGCGGGTGAAGTACGCGCCCTTCGGGTGCACGCCCGGCAGGCTGCGCCAGGGAATGCCATCGTTGTCGACGTCGAGGTAACGGTGGAACTTCTCGATCGCCTCCAGCTGGCTGGCGCTCATCACCTTGCCGCGGTCGGGCTGGTAGCCGGCATCCCATTTGAGGTCGCGGCACATCCAGTCATTCATGCCGATGTCGAGGTCCGTCAGCACGATCACCGGCGTCTGCAGGCGCTCGGCGAGGTCGAAGGCCACGGCGCTCAGGTAAAAGGCTTCCTCCGGGTTGGCCGGGAACAGCAGCACGTGGCGCGTGTCGCCATGGGATGCGTAGGCGCAGGCCATGATGTCGGCCTGCTGCGTGCGCGTCGGCATGCCGGTGGAGGGCCCGCAGCGCTGCACATTGATCAGGACCGCCGGGATCTCGGTGAAATACCCGTAGCCGAGGAACTCGCCCATCAGCGAGATGCCGGGCCCGCTGGTCGAGGTGAAGGATCGCGCGCCGTTCCAGCTTGCCCCGAGCACCATGCCGATCGCCGCGAGCTCGTCTTCGGCCTGGATGATGGCCACGTTGCTGCGCCCGGTCTCCGGGTCCTTGCGCAGCCGCTCGGCGTAGCGCTTGAAGGAGTCGATCACGGAGGTCGAGGGCGTGATCGGGTACCAGCCGACCACCGTGGCCCCGGCAAACAGCGCACCGAGCGCGGCGGTGGAGTTGCCGTCGATCATGATGTGGCCGCCGGTCTCGTCCATCACCTGCGCCCGGAACGGCAGGGGGCAGGCGAAGTGCTCCTTCGCATAGTGGTAGCCCAGGTCGAAGGCGGCCTGGTTGGAATCGAGCAGCTGCGGCTTGGCGCCATAGCTCTCCTGGAGCAGGCTGCGCACCACGCCCATGTCGATGTCGAGCAGGGCCGCCAGCACGCCGACATAGGCGATGTTCTTCATCAGCACGCGCTCGCGCGCCCTGCTGAAGCGCTCGTTGCACATGCGGGCCAGGGGCACGCCGAGCACCGTGATGTCCTCGCGGGCCAGTTGCCGGTCCCGGGGCCAGGTGGAGTCGTAGATGAGGTAGCCGCCCGCCGCCACTTCCGCCAGGTCCTTGCGGTAGGTCTGGGCGTTCATCGCCACCATGACATCGACGCGACCGGAGCGGCAGATGTAGCCATCCCTGCTGGCGCGGATCTCGTACCAGGTGGGCAGCCCCTGGATGTTGGACGGGAAGTAGTTCTTGCCCGCCACGGGGATGCCCATGCGGAAGAAGGACTTCATCAGCAGGGTGTTGGCGCTGGCCGAGCCGGTGCCGTTGACGTTGGCGATCTTGACGGTGAAGTCGTTGTCTCGGGGTGTGTGGCTCATGGGGCTCGTTGCAGCTGGTTGTCAGGCTCAGCCGGCTGCCATGGCCGCCGGCCGGGGCCGGCGGCGGGCGCTGGCGCCAGCGGGTTCAGGTTCCGGTCTTGACCCGGGGCAGGGCCGGAGCGGGCTCATCGCGTGCGTAGGGCACCTTGAGGGTGAATTTCTGCATGTCCCAGGCGCCAGTCGGGCAGCGCTCGGCACAGAGGCTGCAGTGCAGGCAGAGGTCCTCGTCCTTGACCATGACGCGACCGGTCTGGGGCAGCGGGCCGGAGACGAACAGCGCCTGCTCCAGGTTGGCCGACGGCGCCGACAGGCGCTGGCGCAGCTCGTCCTCGGCCCCGTCGGGGGTGATGGTCAGGCAGCGTGTCGGGCAGATGTCCACGCAGGCATCGCACTCGATGCAGAGCTTGTCGGTGAACACCGTCTGGATGTCGCAGTTCAGGCAGCGCTCGACTTCCCGGGTGTACTGCTCGGCGGTGAAGCCAAGTTCCACCTCGAGATCGAGCTTCTGGAAGCGCTCCTTCAGCGCGACGTGCGGCACCAGGCGCCGCTCGGCGGCATCGTAGGCGTTGCTGAAGGCCCACTCGTGCATGCCCATCTTCGAGGTGGCCAGGTTCATGCCGTAGGGCGGCCGGCTGGCGATGTCCTCGCCGTGGCAGTAACGGTGGATGGAGATCGCGGCCTGGTGGCCATGCTCCACCGCCCAGATGATGTTCTTCGGGCCGAAGGCGGCATCACCGCCGAAGAACACGCCCGGCCGCGTGCCCTGGTAGGTACCGGCGTCCACCACCGGCACGTCCCACTTGTCGAACTCGATGCCGATATCGCGCTCGATCCAGGGGAAGGCGTTCTCCTGGCCGATCGCCAGCACCACGTCATCACAGGGAAACAGCTCCTCGCCGATGACCTTCTCGCTGGTGATGCGGCCACGGGCGTCGAATTCGTAGGCCATCTTCTCGAAGATCATGCCGGTGAGCCTGCCACCGGTGACGACGAAGGACTTCGGCGCGTGGTTCACCACGATCTCGACCGTCTCCTCCTCGGCATCCTGCAGCTCCCAGGGCGAGGCCTTGAAGAACTCGCGCGGCTTGCGCGCCATGACCTTGACGCTCTTCGCGCCCAGCCGCAGCGAGGTGCGGCAGCAGTCCATGGCGGTGTTGCCCACGCCGATGATCAGCACCTTCTCGCCGATCCGCTCGACGTGGCCGAAGGCCACCGACTCCAGCCACTGGATGCCGATGTGGATGTTGGCCGCTGCCGCCTCGCGCCCCGGCAGGCGCAGGTTCTTGCCCTTCGGCGCGCCGCTGCCGACGAAGATCGCGTCGTAGTTCTCCGCCAGCAGCGCCCGCATGCTCTCCACCGGCGTGCCGAGGCGCAGGTCCGCGCCCATGCCGATGATCATGTCGATCTCCTCGTCCAGCACCTCCACGGGCAGGCGGAACGAGGGAATATTGCTGCGCATCAGGCCGCCGGGCACACCCAGGGCCTCGTAGATCACCACTTCATATCCGAGCGGCAGCAGATCGTTGGCGACCGTCAGCGAAGCGGGGCCGGCACCCACCAGGGCGACGCGCTTGCCGTTCTTCTGCGCCGGCGCCCGGGGCAGCAACGCGGCGACATCGTCACGCAGGTCGGCCGCGACGCGCTTGAGGCGGCAGATCGCCACCGGCTTTTCCTCCACGCGACCGCGGCGGCAGGCCGGCTCGCAGGGGCGGTCGCAGACGCGCCCGAGGATGCCCGGGAACACGTTGGCCTGCCGGTTGAGCATGTAGGCGTCGGTGTAGCGTCCCTGGGCGATGAGGCGTATGTAGCCAGGTACGTCGGTGTGGGCGGGACAGCCCCATTGGCAATCGACGACCTTGTGGAAGTAGTCCGGGTTCTTGGTATCGGTGGGCTGCATGGCGAGGGGATGCGCTTCCCGGAGGCTCCGGGCCCGATGAAAACGGTCAGGTTGAAAGTGACTGGCTGCGGAATTGCACCGGATTATACATACCGGTCCTGCAAAGCAAATCGTGGCTTGCACCGCCTCGCCGGACGGTGAAGAATCCGCCGGCGGCAACGCGGCAGCCCCGTCGCATCGCCCTCCCGGGAAGAAACCTTGATGTCAAACAATACTCCGTCCACGCCGATCCCGCGTTATGCAGCCATCGCCCTGCAACTCGCCACCGCCTGCGTCAACGACTGTGCCGATCGCGCCACCGCACGCCAGCGCATGGCGGACAGCATCCGCCGGGTCCGCCAGGCCGTTGCCGGCAGCAAGGCCTTCCTGCGCCAGTACAGCGGCATGGATGCCCGCCTGGTGGTGCTGCCGGAATATTTCCTCACGGGCTTCCCGATGGGCGAGTCGGTGCCGGAATGGCGCGACAAGGCCGCGCTGCAGATCGACGGCCCCGAGTACCAGGCATTGGGCGCCATCGCCCGGGACCTGGACCTGTACCTCGCCGGCAATGCCTACGAGGTGGATCCGCATTTCCCGGACCTCTATTTCCAGTGCTGCTTCATCATCGAGCCCAGCGGCGCGGTGATCCTGCGGTATCGGCGACTGGTGTCGCTGAGTGCTCCCACGCCCTATGACGTCTGGGACCGTTACCTGGAGGTCCACGGCATCGACAAGGTCTTCCCGGTGGCGGACACGCCTATCGGCCGCCTGGCAGCCATCGCCTCGGAGGAGATCCAGTACCCGGAGATCGCCCGCTGCCATGTCATGCGCGGCGCCGAAGTGTTCCTGCATCCGACCAGCGAGGTGGGCAGCCCGCTCATGACCGGCAAGGAGATCGCGCGCCGGGCCAGGGCCGCCGAGAACCTCGCTTATGTCATTTCGGCCAACTCCGCGCGGCTCGAGCACATCGCCATCCCGGCGGAATCGTCCACGGGCATGTCGAAGATCATCGACTACAAGGGCGACGTGCTGGCCGAGGCCGCTGCCGGCGGCGAATCCATGGTCGCCACCGCCACCATCGACATCGAGGCGCTGCGCGCCGCCCGCCGCAAGGGCGGGCTCACCAACATGCTGGTGCGCCAGCCCTTCCAGATCTACGCCGACAACTATGCCCGCACCGTCTTCCATCCCGCGAACCTGCTGCTGCGTGACGGCCAGGTGCGCCTGCCGGAAAAAGGCGAGACCACCCGCTGGCAGCTCGCCGACATCGAGCGGCTGGACAAGGGGGGCCTGATCTGAGCCGCGAACCGCAGCCAGGGCGCCAAACCGGCCTTGCGGCCTGCGTCGTGCTGGCTGCGCTGGTCACCCTGGCCGGCGGCTGCGCCCACTGGCCGGCCACGCCGGCCCTGCAGCAGGCGGGCCAGCCCGGTTACCGCCTCGCCGACTCCGCGCCCGCCGGCCGCTCCGACGACCTGCTGGTGGTGCTGGCGATTTCCGGTGGCGGCATGCGCGCCGCCGCGCTGGGCTTCGGCGTACTCGAGGAACTGCGTCGCACGGAAATTGTGGTCGACGGCCGCCGGCGCCGCCTGCTCGACGAGGTGGACGTGATCTCCGCCGTTTCCGGCGGCACCCTGCCTGCCACCTACTACGCCTGGCGTGGCGAGCGGGTGTTCGACGAGTTCCCGCAGCAGGTGCTGGCCCGCAATTTCGAGCGGGAACTGGCGCTGCGCATCTTCTCGCCCGCCAACTGGTTTCGCCTGCCATCGTCGACCTTCGGCAAGTCCGACCTGTTCGCCGAGCTCTACGACGAGACGGTGTTCGACCATGCCCGCTTCGCGGAGCTGCAGCAGGCCGGCGGTCCGTTCCTGATCATCAACGGCACCGACGTCACCACCGGCGCCCGCTTCACCTTCACCCAGGACCAGTTCGATGCGCTCTGCGGGGATCTCTCGCAGGTCAGCCTGGGCCGGGCCATCGCCACCTCGACCGCGCTGCCGCCGCTGCTCACGCCGGTCACCTTCGAGAACCGGGGCGGCACCTGCGCCCGCAAGCCGGCGCCCTGGGAGCTGGCCGCGGCCGCAGCCGGCGCCAACGCGGAGTCGCCCGGCCGCGCCCTGCTCCGCGCCCGCGCCCTGCAGTCCTATGCAGATCCGGCCCGCCCCTTCGTGCACGTCTTCGACGGCGGGCTGTCGGAGAACCTGGGCCTGGCGGAGCTGCTGCGCGCCATGGAACTGCGCAAGGTGGCCGCCGATGACGCGGTGCTGCCGGCCTTCGGCAAGGCCCACAGGCTGGTGGTCATTGCAGTCAATGCCCTGCGCTTCCCCAGGGTCGACTGGGACGGCTCGGCGGCGCCACCGGGCACCGGCACGCTCGAGGAGCAGATGTGGTCCATCCCGGTGGATCGCATCTCGCTCGACACCGTCGAGCAGGTACGCGACCGGCTGGCGGACTGGCAACGCCAAGCAGCTGCCGATGGCAGGCCACGCCAGGCTTACTTCGCGCAGGTGACCTTCGATGCCCTGAAGAACCCCGCTGAGCGTCGCTACTTCGACGGCGTGAAGACCAGCCTGGCGCTGCCACCGGAAGAAGTCGACAAGCTCCGTGAGGTCGGTGGCCGCCTGCTGCGCGAGGCACCGGGCTTCAGGCGCCTGCTGGCTGAAATGCAGGCCCCCTGAGGCACGCCGCCCCCGGGCCGGGGGCGATCCGTGCGGCCGGTCAAGGAATTGGCAGGACAAAGCTGCTTTAATGTCGGCCCGTCACCAACGATAACCGCGGCCCGGCCCACGCCGGCGGTCGCTTCAACACCATGACAGGCACGAAAAACCCCTTGAACGCCCAGGATGTCGTCAGGCTGGACCTGGACACCATGTGCAGCCACCTCGGCGAGGAATTCGGCCGCATGGCCGGCAAGCGGCTGATGCTGACCGGCGGTGCCGGCTTCCTCGGCCATTATTTCGTGCAGGCCGCCCTGCACTGGAACGGGCTCGGGCGCTCGGCACCCATCGACGTCGTGGTCTACGACAGCTTCGTGCGCGGCATGCCGGCCTGGCTCTCGCGCCTGGAAGGCAACCGCCACCTGCGCCTGGTCCGCCACGACATCCGCGACCCGCTGCCGGCCGACCTCGGCGATTTCCGGTTCATCATCCATGCCGCATCCATCGCCTCGCCGACCTACTACCGCAAGGATCCCATCGGCACCATGGATGCCAACGTCAACGGCCTGCGCATGCTGCTCGAATACGCACGACGGCAGGCCGATGCCGGCAGGCCGGTCGAGGGCTTCCTGTTCTTCTCCAGCAGCGAGATTTACGGCGACCCCTCGCCGGATGCGATTCCCACGCCCGAGACCTACCGCGGCCTGGTGTCCTGCACCGGCCCGCGGGCCTGCTACGACGAGGCCAAGCGCTATGGCGAGACGCTCTGCGTCAACTTCGCGGCCCAGCACGGCGTACCCGTCAAGGTGGCGCGGCCCTTCAACAACTACGGCCCGGGCCTGAAGATCAGCGACCGCCGGGTCATCCCCGACTTCGCCCGCGACATCATGGCAGGCCGCGACATCGTCATGCTCTCGGACGGTTCGCCGAAGCGCACCTTCTGCTACTCGGCGGACGCGGTCACCGGCTACTTCAAGGTGCTGGTGAAGGGCCAGCCCGGCGAGGCCTACAACATCGGCGTGGAAAAGCCGGAGATCTCCATGGCCGACCTGGCCGGGAAACTCACGGAACTGGGCCGCGAGCTGTTCGGCTACCAGGGCCGCGTGGTGCGCCAGACCAGCCAGGAAGCCGCCTACCTCGTCGACAACCCCAACCGCCGCTGCCCGGTGATCGCCAAGGCGCGCAGCCACCTGGGCTACGACCCGGTGGTGCCGCTCGACGAGGGCCTGCGCCGCTCGATGATCTGGTACGGCGACAACCGCATCGCCGAGGACGCCTGAACCCATGAAGATCTCCGTGATCGGCACCGGCTACGTGGGACTGGTGTCCGGCGCCTGCCTCGCCGCGAAGGGCCACGAGGTGACCTGCGTCGACGTCGACCAGGCCAAGGTCGACATGATCAACCAGGGCCGCTCGCCCATCTACGAGAACGGCCTGGACGAGCTGCTGCGCGCCCAGCTCGGCACCCGCCTCACCGCCAGCACCGACCTCGCCGGCGCGGTGGTCGCCACAGACCTGTCGCTGATCGCGGTCGGCACGCCGTTCAACGGCCGGGAGATCGACCTCGGCTTCATCCGCGAGGTTGCCCGGCAGATCGGCGCCGCGCTGCGCCGCAAGCCGGGTTACCACGTGGTGGTGGTCAAGAGCACCGTGGTGCCCGGCACCACCGACGGCGTCGTGCGGCCCATCCTCGAGGAAGCATCGGGCCGGCAGGCCGGCCGCGACTTCGGCGTCGGCATGAACCCCGAGTTCCTCACCGAAGGCGAGGCGGTCGGGGACTTCATGAACCCGGACCGCATCGTCATCGGCGGCATCGATGCGCGCACGCTCGATGCCCAGGCGGAACTCTACGCCGGCTTCAGCAACGTGCCGGTGATCCGCACCAACAACGCCACGGCGGAGATGATCAAGTACACCGCCAACTCGCTGCTGGCCACCGCCATCTCCTTCTCCAACGAGATCGCCAACCTCTGCACGCGCATCGGCGGCATCGATGTTGTCGATGTCATGGCCGGCGTGCATGCCAGCCGCTACCTCACCGCCGAGGGCAAGGATGGCGGCCACTACCGCCCCGGCATCGTCTCCTTCCTCGACGCCGGTTGCGGCTTCGGCGGCAGCTGCCTGCCCAAGGATGTCAGCGCCCTGGCGGTGCACGGCTCGCAGGCCGGCACGCCGATGCCGCTGCTGGAGGCCGTGCTGCGCGTCAATCAGGGCCGACCCGCGCAACTGATCGAGCTGCTGAAGAAGCACCATCCGCAGCTCGAGGGTCTGCGCGTCGCGCTGCTCGGGCTCGCCTTCCGCCCCGACACGAACGACATGCGCGAGTCGCCCGCCATCCCCGTCGCCCGGGGCCTGGTGGCCGAAGGCGCCCGCGTGAAGGCCTACGATCCCGCGGCCATGGACGAAGCGCGCCGGATCCTCGCCGGCCTGCCGATCGAGTACGCCGCCTCGCTGGCGGCGGTCGTGCGGGACGTCGACGCCATCATCCTGGTGACGCGCTGGGACGAGTTCCTCGGGCTGCCGGCGCTGCTGCAGAAGCTGCCCTCGCAACCCGTGGTGGTGGACGGCAGGCGCATGCTGCCAAAGCACGCGGTCGCCCGCTACGAGGGCATTGGCCTGTAGGCAGAGGCTCCGGCCGGGCCGGGTGGCATAATCGGCTGCCCACCAGCCCGGAGAGCTGCATGCCCGCCTATCCCCTGCGCCAGGTCGCCACGCAACCCGACCCCTACGCCCCCTTCCGCATATCGCAGGCCATCGAAGCGGGCGGCTTCGTCTTCGTTTCCGGCCAGGCGGCGCTCGACCTGCAGGGCAGGCTGGTCGGCGGCGATGACTTCGAGGCGCAGGCCGAGCAGGCATTTGCCATGCTCGCGACCGTCCTCGATGCCGCCGGGTCGAGCCTTGCCCGCGTGGTCAAGGTCACGATCTACGTGACCGACATGACGAACTTCCCGACTATCGTCAGGCTGCGGGAGAAGCATTTCTCCCGGCCCTACCCGGCCGACACCATCGTCCAGGTCGGGCAGCTCGCGCTGCCCGAGCTGAAGATCGAGATCGACGCGGTGGCGCTCGCCGGCCGCTAGAAGCGGTAGTTCACCTGCGCGCCCACCTCGCGGCCGCGGTCCAGCACCACGCCGACGCAGCGCTGGCTGGGATAGGCATTGGGCACCGGCAGGTAGGTGCAGGTGTTGGTGGCGTTGGTCAGGCCCGCGACCGGACTGTTGTTGTCGAACAGGTCGCGCACGAAGGCCGCGAACTCCCAGTGGCCGGTCGCATAGGTGCTGCGCAGGTTGACGCGGGTGATGTCCGGGACCTTGGCGAGGTTGGCCTGGTCGGCATAGGAATCACCGGTATAGGTGAGGTTGCCGTCGAGGATCAGGTCCCTGCCCTCGCCCAGCGGCAGCACGTACTGGGTCGACAGGAAAGCGGTCCATTCCGGCAGGTTCACCGAGGTCTTGCCCTCGAAACCCTCGCCGTTGAACAGGCGCCGCAGGTTGGTGTCGTCCGGATAGAAGTTGTTCTTGTACTCGTGCGTCGCATAGCCGATGCCGGCTGCGGCGCTCCAGCGATCGTCGATCTGGAAGGCAGCGTCGAACTCGAAGCCCCAGGCCTCGGACTTGCCGATGTTCTGGTAGGCAGTGCGCGGCACCGCCGGATCCACCGAAGTGTCGAGGAACACCACCGAGAACTGCTGGTCCTTGATGTCGAGCATGTAGGCGGCGCCGTTGAGCTTCAGGCGGCCGTCCAGCCACTCGGTCTTGGCGCCGATCTCGTAGTTGCTCAGCTCCTCCGGCTCGACGTAGAGGAAGTTGGTGGCGATGCTGGTGTTGAAACGCCCTGCCTTCGTGCCCTGCGAGAACAGCGCGTAGTACATCATGCCGGCATCCGGCCGGTACATGAGCGTCACCCGCGGCAGGAAATCGTCATCCTCCTCCGTGGTGGTCCAGCTGCGGGCGTTGGAGGCCTGGCAGCGGCCCGGCGGGCATTCCTCGAGGCGGTTCTTCTCCCGCTGCAGCCGGCCCTCGAGCTCGACCGACCACTGCTCGGCGAACTGGTAGGTCAGGCCGCCGAACACCGCGTAGTTCTCCACTTCCTGCGGGCCGCGGAAGCTGCCCTTGGGGTTGGCCGGGCTCTTGATGGTCTGCAGGTAGAAGCGCTCCTTCTCGGAGAAGTAGTACAGGCCGGCGCGCCAGGTCAGCACGTCGCCGACGGGCGAGAGGACGCGGAACTCGTGGCTCTGGTTGGTGTAGTACTGCTCCTGCGCCGAGAAGAAGCTCGCGTTCTTCGCCAGCGGCGACCCGGACGGCGGCACCGGGCGGTTGTAGGGCGCGCTGCCGAAGAACGGGTCGGGGCTCGCACCGCGGAAATACAGGTCTGAATTGCTCCAGCGCTGGTCATCCGCCCAGCCGGCGAGGTAGGTCAGCTGGTAGTCGTTGAGCCTGTAGGTGATGTTGGAGGAGAAGAAGTTCCGGTCACGGTCGACGCCGCATTTGATGGGGCGGCCGCTGGTGGCATCGCAGCTGCCGGCCCGGGCCGATGGCGCCACCAGGTCATCCGCCGGCCAGAGCAGGCCGGCATCCGTCGGCGTGACGATGCCGGCGCCGCGCTGCACGACGTTGAGGCCGGCCGCGGCCCACTCCTGCGGGTGCAGCGCCACGGTCAGCGGCGGGCCGTCGCGGTCCTCGCTGATGATTCCCCGCAGCCTGATCGACAGGTTCTCGGTGGGCTCGAACAGCAGGGCCGCGGTCAGCGACCGGGTTTCCTCGCGACCGATGTCGACCTCGCGGTAGTACTGGCTCGCGGTGTTGCGGCCGACGATCGAGCCGCTTTCGGACATCGCGCCCATCACCTTGCTGGTGCCGCCGATCTCCAGCCACAGGCGGTCGGTCAGCAATGGCATCTGCACGCTGCCGGTGAGCTGCCAGTTGTCCTCGTCGGCACCATCGTTGCCCGAGTAGCTCATCTTCACGACGCCGGTGAAGGACTCCGTGCGCGGCGACCGGGTCACGTAGTTCAGCGCGCCGGCATAGGTCTGGCGGCCGAAGGTCGTCGCCTGCGGACCACGCAGGACTTCCACGCGCTGCAGCTGGGTCAGGTCCAGGCTCTGCACCGCGCCACCGACATAGACGCCGTCGAGGAACACGCTGACGCCCTGCAGGCGGATGTCGCCGGTATTGGGCGCCACGCCGCGGATGGCCAGCGTGCTCGGGGACTCCCGGCCCTGCCCGGAGGTGAACACCAGGTTGGGCGTGATCTCCGCCAGCGCCCGCAGCTCGGTGACCCGTGCGTGCTCGAGCTGGGACTCGCTCATGGTCGAGATCGACAGCGGCACTTCCTGCAGGTCCTGCTCGCGCTGCTTGGCAGTGACGATGACCTCTTCGATTGCCTGCGCGGAGAGCGGCAAGGCCGATGCGATGGCAAGGGCCAGGATGCTGGCACGCGCGGCGTGGCTGCTGGCACGGCTGTTGTCTGCGTTCAAGGCGAACCCCCTCGGTCTGGCGAAGAATCCCCTGTGATTCCGGCTGCATCCCCGGCCGCTGCCGCGCGCAGGCGGCCCACCGGGAATGGCCGGTTGGCATATTGACATGACAACAGGAGGTTTCCAGCGGGGGCCGGATAGGTATTTTCCGCGGGGGGGCCGGGCAGGGCGGCGCAGGCCTCAGCGGGCGGCGTGGCACTCCAGCCGCCGCCCGGGGATCTCGCCGGTCAGCGCGCCATCCTCCCAGACCACCACACCGTTGACGAGCGTCATCGCCACCCGGGAGCGGAACCGCATGCCCTCGAACGGCGACCAGGCCACCTTGTAGAGCAGGTCGTCGCCGCGGACCTCCTCCCCGTGCTGCAGGTCGACCAGCACCAGGTCGGCCCAGTAGCCCTCGCGGACATAGCCGCGGTCGCGGATGCCGAACAGGTCGGCGACCGCATGGCTGGTCTTGCGGGCGATGGTCTCCAGGCCGAGCGTGCCATCGTGGAAGTGCTCCAGCATCAGCGGCAGGGCGTGCTGGGCCAGCGGCAGGCCCGCCGGCGCCCGCAGGTAGGGCTGCTCCTTCTCGCGCAGCGGATGCGGCGCGTGGTCGGTCGCCACCACGTCGATGCGGTCTTCCTGGAGCGCGGCCAGCAGCGCCGCGCGATCTGCGGCGGTCTTCACCGCCGGGTTGCACTTGATGAGGTTGCCCAGGTCCTCGTAGCGGCTGTCGTCCAGGTACAGGTGGTGGACGCAGACCTCGGCGGTGATGCGCTTGCCCTGCACCGGACCCGGCGTGAACAGCTCCATCTCCCTGGCCGTGGTCAGGTGCAGGACGTGGAGGCGCGCATCGTGCTTGCGCGCCAGGCTGACGGCCAGCGACGAGGACTGGTAACAGGCCTCGGCGGAGCGGATCAGCGGGTGCGCGCTCACCGGCACGTCGTCGCCGTACTGCCCGCGCAGGCGCTGCTCGTTGGCGCGGATCACCGCGTTGTCCTCGCAATGGGTGGCGATCAGCACCGGGCACTCGGCGAAGATGCGTTCCAGCGTCGCCGGGTCGTCGACCAGCATGTTGCCGGTGGATGCGCCCATGAACACCTTCACGCCGCAGGTCTGCTCCGGCCGCACCGCGCGGATCTCGTCGATGTTGTCGTTGGCGCCGCCGAGGTAGAAGGCGAAATTGGCGCGGGCGCGGCCGGCCGCCGCCAGGTACTTGTCCGCCAGCGCCGGCCGGCTGGTGGCATTGGGGATGGTGTTCGGCATGTCCATGAAGCTGGTGATGCCGCCGGCCACCGCCGAGGACGATTCGGTGGCGATGTCGCCCTTGTGCGTCAGGCCGGGCTCGCGGAAGTGCACCTGGTCGTCGATCATGCCGGGCAGCAGGTGGCGGCCGCGGGCATCGATGACCCTGTCGACCTGCTGTCCGGTGAAGCCGAAGCCCACCCGTTCGATGTGGCCGTCGCGGACGAGCACGTCGCCCTGGGTGATCTGTCCCTCGTTGACGATGCTGGCGTTGACGATGAGCAGGGTCTTGCCGGTCATGATGTGGCGAAGCGGTCCGTCGCTGAGATGAGTTCGTGGGTGATGCCGGGCTCGAAGGCCGAGTGGCCGGCATCCGGGACGAGGCGGAAGTCGGCCTCCGGCCAGGCCTCGTGCAGGTCCCAGGCGGTGGTCATGGGGCACACCACGTCGTAGCGCCCCTGGACGATGACGCCCGGGATGTGGCGGATGCGTCCGACGTCCCGCAACAGCTGGTCGGGAGCGTCGAGGAAACCGCCATGGGCGAAATAGTGGGCCTCGATGCGCGCCAATGCCAGCGAAAAGTCGTCGGCGCCGAAGCGCTCCACCGTCGCCGGCGACTCCAACAGGTGGCTGGTGGCGCCCTCCCAGACCGACCAGGCCCGCGCCGCCGCCTGCGCCACCGCCGGGTCATCGCCGGTGAGGCGCCGGTGATAGGCGGCAAGCAGGTCGCCACGCTCCTCGGGCGGGATGGGCGCCAGGTATTGCTGCCAGCGGTCGGGAAACAGCTCGCTCGCGCCGTGCTGGTAGAACCAGGCAAGTTCCGCGGGACGCAGCATGAAGATGCCGCGCAGCACCAGCTGCGTCACACGCAGCGGGTGCGCCTCGGCGTAGGCCAGCGACAGCGTGCTGCCCCAGGAGCCGCCGAACACCAGCCAGCGGTCGATGCCGAGCGCCTCGCGCAGGCGCTCCATGTCCGCCACCAGCGCCGCCGTGGTGTTGTCGCGCAGCTCCGCGTGCGGGCGGCTGCGGCCGCAGCCGCGCTGGTCGAGCAGGACGATGCGATAGCGGGCGGGGTCGAAGAAGCGCCGCGCATTGCGATCGCCGCCGGCACCGGGGCCGCCGTGGACGAAGATCGCGGGCTTGCCATGCGGGTTGCCGCACTCCTCGTAGTAGAGGTCATGCAGCGGCGAGACGCGCAGGTAGCCGCTCCGGCAGGGCTCGAGTTCCGGATAAAGGCCACGGCGCACGGTGCGGGCATCTGCAGCAATGGAAGACATCGCCGGCAGTATAGCCGCATCCCCCGCGCGGCGGCCGCGGGCGCCGGCGGCGCGCCTGCTAGAATCGCCGCCTCTTTCCCCGCCCAGGCCGAGTGTGCACATGAAACCCACCGCCCGCATCGCCTTCGTCTGTCTCCTCGCCGCCCTGGGCAATGCCGCCCCCGCTGCCGCCGGCATCGACATTCCCTACCGCATGCAGGTGCTCGACAACGGCCTCACGGTCATCGTCAACGAGGACCACAAGGCACCGGTGGTGGCCGTGAACATCTGGTATCACGTGGGCTCGAAGAACGAGGTGCGCGGCCGCACCGGCTTCGCCCATCTGTTCGAGCACCTGATGTTCCAGGGCTCCGAGCACCACGACGGCGAGTTCCTCACCGCCCTCGAGGACCTCGGCGCCACCGACTTCAACGGCACCACCTGGTTCGACCGCACCAATTACTTCCAGACCGTGCCGAAGAACGCCCTCGACTCCATCCTCTGGCTCGAATCCGACCGCATGGGACACTTCCTCGGCGCCATCACCCAGGCCAAGCTCGACGAGCAGCGTGGCGTGGTGCAGAACGAGAAGCGGCAGGGTGACAACCAGCCCTACGGGCGCGTCTGGGACTACCTGCAGCCGGCGCTGTTCCCGCCGCAGCACCCGTACTCCTGGGAGACCATCGGCTCCATGGAGGACCTCGACGCCGCGACGCTGGACAACGTCCGCGACTGGTTCAAGGCCTACTACGGGCCCAACAACGCGGTGCTGGCCATCGCCGGCGACATCACCGCCGAGGAGGCCTTCGCCAAGGCGAAGCTCTACTTCGGCGACCTGGCGCCCGTGCCACCCATCACGCGTCCCGGCGTGTGGATCCCGCGACTGGCGGGGAACCGCCTGATCACCATGCAGGATCGCGTGCCGCAGGCCCGCATCTACCGCGCCTGGACCGGCCCGAACTGGGGCACGGCCGATTCGCGCCACCTGACGCTGGCGGCGGCGGTGCTGGCGGGCGACAAGAACTCTCGCCTCTACCAGCGCCTCGTCTACCGGGACCGCATCGCCAGCGACGTGGCGCTGGAGGTGCTGCCGCTGGAGATGGCCGGCATCACCGACCTCGAGGTCACCGCCCAGCCCGGCGTCGAGCCCGCCACCATCGAGGCCGCGATCCAGGAGGAACTCGACGCCTTCATGGGCAAGGGCCCGACCCGCAAGGAACTCGAACGCGTCGCCTCGCAGTATCGCGCCGGTTTCCTCCACGGCATCGAGCAGGTCGGCGGCTTCAACGGCAAGGCCGGCATCCTCGCCGAAAGCATGACGCTCGGCGGCAGCCCGGACGCCTGGAAGCAGGACCTGGCGGTACTGGATACCGCAAGCCCCGAGGACCTGCGGCGCGTGGCGCGGGAGTGGCTTGGCGGCGGTTCGGTCACGCTGCGCGTGCTGCCCTACGGGAAGCCGGTGGCGGACGCCGGCGGTGCAGATCGCAGCCGGATGCCGGCACCCGGTCCGGCACCGGCGGTCGGCTTCCCCGCGGTGGAGCGGGCGAGCCTCGCCAACGGCCTGAAGATCGAACTGGTGCCACGGCCCGGCATCGGCTTCGTCCAGGCCCAGCTGGTGCTCGACGGCGGCTTCGCCACCGATCCGCCGGGCCACCCCGGCACCGCCAGCCTCGCCATGGCGATGCTGGACGAGGGCACGCGCGCGCGCAGCACCATGCAGATCAGCGGGGAGCTGGCGCTGCTCGGCGCCAGCCTCGGCACCTCGGTCAGCCTCGACAACGCGGCGGTCAGCCTCTCGGCGCTGAGCGACAAGCTCGCGCCCTCCTTCGACATCTTCGCCGACGTCATCCTGAATGCCAGCTTCCCGCAGTCCGAACTCGAGCGCCTGCGCGGACTGGCGCTGGCCGGGCTGCGACAGGAAAAGAACCGCCCCAACGCCATGGCGCTGCGCGTGCTGCCCAAGCTGCTCTACGGCGCCGGACACCCCTACGCGCAGCCGCTGACCGGCACCGGCACCGAAGCGGCCATCGAGGCCATGACCCGCGACGAGCTGGTGGCGTTCCGCGACGCCTGGTTCCGGCCGAACCACGCCACGCTGGTGGTAGCCGGCGACACCACCATGGCGCAGCTGCAGCCCCTGCTCGAACGGCTCTTCGGGCACTGGCAGGCGGGCAGCGTGCCGGTGCGGCAGGTCGGCCCTGCCCGCGGCACGGCGGACAACGTGCTCCATATCCTCGACCGTCCGGGTGCCGACCAGTCGGTGATCTTCGTCGGCCAGCTCATGCCGCCGAAGGACAACCCGGACGAGTTCGCCATCCAGGCCATGAACAACATCCTCGGCGGCCAGTCCTCGGCGCGCATCAACATGAACCTGCGCGAGGACAAGCACTGGTCCTACGGTGCCTACAGCGTGCTGCGCGATGCACGGGGCCAGCGGCCGTTCTTCGCCTATGCGCCGGTGCAGACCGACAAGACCGCCGAAGCCCTGCGCGAGCTGCGCGGCGAGCTCCAGGCCATCGCCGGCAGCCGCCCGCCCACCGCCGCGGAACTCGATCGCGTGAAGAACACCGAGGTGCTGCAGCTGCCCGGCCGCTGGGAAACCGCCAGCGCGGTAGCCGGTGCGCTGGCGGAAAGCGTGCGCTTCGGCCTGCCGGATGACTACTGGCAGACCTATGCCGCCAAGGTCCGCGCGGTGAGCCTCGCCGACGTCGATCGCGCCGCGCGCGAATACCTGCGGCCGGACCGCGAGGTCTTCGTGGTGGTCGGCGACCGGGCGAAGATCGAGCCCGCGCTGTCGAAGCTCGGCTTCGCGCGCATCAGCGCCATCAACGCGGACGGGGACACGCCCTGAGCGAACGCCGGCCGTTCTTCTACGGCTGGTGGATCGCCGCCACCGCGCTGGCCATCTATTTCTTCAGCAACGGCCTCACGGTGATGGTGCCGCAGGGCCTGGCGCCGCGGCTGATGGAGTCCTTCGGCACCACCGCGGCCGGCATCAGCCGGAGCTCGCTGATCACCTTCACGGTGGCAGCCTGCCTGGCACCGTTCGCCGGCGGGCTGGTGGACCGCTTCGGGGTCCTGCGCGTGCTGCGCGCCGGCCTGCTGGTGCTGGCCCTCGCCGTCTCGGCCTACCCCTTCGCCCGCAGCCTCGGGCAGCTCTACGTCCTGCACGCCGCATTCGGCGCGGGGCTCGCCCTCTGCGGCCTGCTGGTGAACGTGGTGCTGCTGTCCCGCTGGTTCGTGGCCCGCCGCGGGCTGGTGGTGGGCGTGCTGACATCGGGCTCGAGCCTGGCGGGGGCAACCCTGCCCCTGGCCATCTCGCCGCTGGTCACGGATCCCGCGCTCGGCTGGCGCTGGGGCTATGGCATGCTGGCGGCGGCATTCCTGCTGCTGGCGTTGCTGCCCGGCTTGCTGGTGCTGCGGGAAAGCCCCGCCGCGGTGGGCCAGCACGCGGATGGCGCAGCCAGCGCGCCCGGCAGCGGGGCAAGGGCCACCGACGGCGTGGCGCTGCGCCGCGCGCTGCGCTCGCGCACCCTCTGGTGCCTCGCGCTCGGCTCCGCCTGCCTGTGGTTCTCGATCCAGGCCGTCATCAGCCAGGCCACCATCTTCCTCGAGCACGAGGCACGGTTCACGCCGGCAGCGGCGACCAGCCTGTTCTCGCTGATGTTCGCCATGAGCTTCGCCGGCAAGCTCCTCTACGGGGCGGTGAGCGACTGGTTCACCAAGCGGCGGATCATGCTGGCGGCAAGCCTGACGCTGCTGGCCGGCTGCCTGCTGCTGTTCGAGCCCGGCGGCGACGGCCCCGGCCTGGTGACCGATCCCGGCCGCCTGCGGCTGTTTGCCGTGGTGTTCGGCCTCGGCTTCGGTGGCAGCTTCACCATGATCCAGCTGACGGTGGTGGAGAGCTTCGGGCAGCGCGACCTCGGCAAGATCCTCGGCGTGGTGACCTTCATCGATGCCCTCGGCGGCGGCGCGGGCTCGGCCGTGGCGGGGCAGCTCGCCACCTCGACCGGGTCCTACCTGGCGCCGTTCGCCGTGGTCACACTGGTGGCGCTCATCGCCGTCGCCAACGTGCTGCTCATCCGTCCGGTGCGACCGGACTGACAGGCCCCGCGCGGCCACCGCCAGGCGACGGCGAACTTTTCCGCGCCGGCCGTGGTCAACGGAAATTCGCCCGGGAAATCCGCCCGGAGCCGGTGCATTCCGGCCGGCGCAACAATGCTTGATTGCCCCCCTGCCCCATGCACAATACCGGCGCGCCCCCGGGCGCTTGGCCACCGGGCACGCAAGCCAGCAGAGGATCCAGCATGATCAGAGCCGAGTCGCTGACCAGGCAGTACGGCCCGCTCACTGCCGTCGACAACATCAGCTTCACCGTGCAGCCTGGCGAGGTGCTTGGCTTCCTCGGCCCCAACGGGGCCGGCAAGACCACCACCATGCGCATGCTCGCCGGCTTCGTCGCGCCCACCAGCGGCAGGGCGGAGATCTGCGGCTTCTCCGTCGAGGACCAGCCGCTGGAGGCCAAGCGCCGCCTCGGCTACCTCCCCGAGGGCGCTCCCTCCTATGGCGAGATGACGCCGCGGCAGTTCCTCGGATTCATCGCCCGGGTGCGCGAACTCGAAGGCGAGCGGCGCAGGAGCCGTCTCGACGACGTCGTCGGCCGGCTGCACCTTGCCGGCGTCATGGACCAGCGCATCGAGACGCTCTCCAAGGGCTTCCGCCGGCGCGTCGGCCTGGCACAGGCCATCATCCACGATCCACCGGTACTGATCCTCGACGAACCCACCGACGGCCTGGACCCCAACCAGAAGCACGAGGTGCGCGAGCTGATCAACGCCATGGCGAAGGACAAGATCATCGTCATCTCCACCCACATCCTCGAGGAGGTCAACGCCGTCTGCACGCGGGCCATCATCATTGCCGCCGGCCGCATCGTCGCCGACGAGACCCCTGACGCCCTGGTCCGCCGCTCGCGCTACCACAATGCGGTGACGCTGCGGTTCGAGGCGGCGGGCGCGCTGAAGGCCGCCAGCGCCCGCCTGCGCGCCCTGCCGGACGTGGATCACATCGAGGCGGACGAGGCGGGCCGCAGCATCACCGCCTTCCCCAGGGGCGGCAGCATGATCATCACCGCGGTGGCCGACCTGGCCGGAGCCGAGGGCTGGCCGCTGGAGCAGCTGCACCTGGAGTCCGGCCGCCTGGATGAAGTCTTCCGCAGCATCACCGAGCAGGAGGCCGCCCGATGAATGGTGTCAGCAGCATCGCGTTGCGGGAACTGCGCGCCTATTTCGCCACGCCCCTGGCCTACGTGTTCATCGTCATCTTCCTGGCGCTGATGGGTGTCTTCACCTTCTACATCGGCGGCTTCTACGAGGCCGAGCAGGCCGATCTCAGCTCGTTCTTCAACTTCCATCCCTGGCTGTACCTGTTCCTGGTGCCAGCGATCTCGATGCGGCTGTGGGCCGAGGAACGCAAGAGCGGCAGCATCGAGCTGCTGATGACGCTGCCGGTCTCCACCGGGCAGGCGGTGGTCGGCAAGTTCCTGGCCGCCTGGGCCTTCACCGCCGTGGCGCTGGCGCTCACCTTCCCCATCTGGCTCACGGTCAACTACCTGGGTGACCCGGACAACGGCGTGATCCTCGCCGCCTACGTCGGCAGCCTGCTCATGGCCGGAGGCTTCCTCGCCATCGGCTCCTGCATCTCCGCGGCCAACCGCAACCAGGTGGTCGCTTTCATCGTCACCGTGGTCATCTGCTTCCTGTTCCTGCTGGCCGGCTTCCCGCTGGTGCTGGACTTCTTCGGCGGCTGGGCGCCCCAGGCGCTGGTGGACACCATCGCCAGCCTGAGCTTCCGCACCCACTTCGAGTCCATCAGCAAGGGCATCATCGACCTGCGCGACGTCGTCTACTTCGCCATGGTGATCGCTGCCTGGCTCTACGCCACGGTGGTGGTCATCGAGCTGAAGAAGGCCGACTAGGAGCATCCATGAGCAGCAAATCGCGTACCGCTTTCGGCCACCTGGGTCTGGTGGCCGTGGCCGTGATCTTCCTGGTGGCCGTGCCGCTCGCCAACGTCATCCTCCGCGGCGCCCGCGTCGACCTCACCGAGAACCAGCTCTACACGCTCTCGCCCGGCACCATCCACATCCTCGGCAACATCCCCGAGCCCATCCACCTGTACTTCTTCTTCTCCGGCACCGCCACCGGCAAGACGCCGTTCTTCCGCACCTATGCGGGGCGCGTCCGCGACATGCTGCAGGACTTCGCCCAGCGGTCGAACGGCAGGATCACCGTCACCGAGGTGGACCCGGTGCCGTTCTCGGACGAGGAAGACCGTGCCACGCAGTTCGGCCTCCAGGGCATCCGCCTGGACAACAGCGCGGACCCGATCTTCATGGGCATCGCCGGCACCAACAGCGTCGGCGATGACCAGGTCATCCCCTTCGTCGACCCGCGCAAGGAGGCATTCCTCGAGTACGACCTCGCCAAGCTGGTGTACTCGCTCGCCAACCCGAAGCACCCGGTGGTGGGCCTGCTGAGCAGCCTGCCGATCAGCGCGGGTTTCGACCCGATGACGCAGCAGATCCGCCAGCCCTGGGCCGTCGTCAACCAGCTGCGCCAGGTGTTCGACATCCGCCAGCTGGAGCCCGGGCTGACGAAGATCGCCGACGACGTGCAGGTGGTCATGCTGGTGCACCCGAAGAACCTCGGCGACCAGGCCCTCTACGCGCTCGACCAGTTCGTGCTGCGCGGCGGGCGCCTCATGGTGTTCGTCGATCCCTGGGCCGAGGCCGATCCGGGCGCGCCCGATCCAGCCGACCCGACCGGGGCCGCGGGACAGCGCAGCTCCAACCTCGAGCGGCTGTTCAACGCCTGGGGCATCAGCGTCGCCAGCGACAGCTTCGTCGGTGACAACCGCTTTGCCCTGCAGGTCATGGGGCCCGACGGCCGCCCGGTGCGCGACATCGGCCTGCTGGGCATCGGCCAGGACGGCCTCGACCAGGATGACGTCGTCACCTCAGGGCTGAGCCTGGTCAACATGGGCTTCGCCGGGGCCATCAGCATCCGCGACAAGGCGCCGGTGACGGTCACGCCGCTGGTGCGCTCGAGCGACCTCGCGGCACCGCTGGGCACCGCGGCGCTGGCCTTCATGCAGGACCCGACGGTGCTGCTCGAGAACTTCAAGCCCACCGGCCAGCGCTACACGCTGGCCGCGAGGCTGTCCGGCAAGGTGCCGACCGCCTTCCCCGACGGGCCGCCACCCGGGATGCCGGCCGGTGGCCCGGCGCAGATCAGGGAGTCCGCCGAACCCGTCAACATCGTGGTGGTTGCCGACACCGACCTGCTCACGGACCGTCTCTGGGTGCAGACGCAGAATTTCTTCGGCCAGCGCGTCGCCAATGCCTTCGCCAACAACGGCGATTTCGTCGTCAACGCCCTGGACAACCTGCTCGGCAGCAATGACCTCATCGGCATCCGCGCCCGCGCCACCTTCAGCCGGCCCTTCACCCGCGTGCGCGACCTGCGCCGGGATGCCGAGGTCCGCTTCCGCGACAGCGAGGAACGACTGCAGCAGGAGCTGCGCGATACCGAGCAGAAGCTCGCCGGGATCCAGGCCGGGCGCAAGGACGGCAATACCCTGATCATGACGCCCGAGCAGCAGCAGGAGATCGAGCGCTTCCGCAACCAGCGCGCCGACATCCGCAAGGAGCTGCGCCAGGTGCAGCGCAACCTCGACCAGGATATCGAGCGGCTGGGAACCATCCTCAAGGTCATCAACATCGGCCTGGTGCCGCTGCTCATTTCCATCGCCAGCATCATCGTCGTGCTGGTGCGCCGGCATCGCCGCAGCGGAGGCCACCCGTCATGAAAAGCCGCACGCTCGTCATCCTGCTGGCCGCGCTGGCAGTGCTGGTGGCGCTGGCCATCGCCGTGTCGGTATCGCAGCGCCCGGGCAGCACCGCTGGCGCCCTGCTGTACCCGGGGCTCAGGGACCAGCTGAACGAGGTGGACAGCGTGGTGGTCCGCAGCGGCGGCAACAAGGTCGTCGCCACGCTGGAGCGGGGCAAGGCCGGCTGGACCGTCAGGGAACGCGACGGTTACCCGGCGGACCTCGGCCGGCTGCGCAAGAACCTGGTGTCGCTGGCCGAGGCCACCATCACCGAGGAGAAGACCTCGAACCCCGCGTTCTACGAACGCCTGCGCGTGGACGATATCGACAAGGACAGCGCCGCCGGCCTGCGCCTGGATATCGGCATTGGCGGCAAGACGGTCGCCAGCGTCATCGTCGGCAGCACCGCGGTGGCCGGCAGCGACAGCGCCTACGTGCGCCGTGCCGGCGAGGCGCAGAGCTGGCTGGTCCGGGGCGCATTCGACCTGCCGCGCGAGACCAGCGGCTGGCTCGACAAGGCCATCACCAGCATCCCCGCCAGCCGCATCGCCGCGGTGAGCATCACCCAGCCCGACGGCGCCACGCTGAAGATCGACAAGGCCCGTGCCGGCGAAGCCGACTTCCAGGTCTCGGGCATCCCGGCCGGCCGGGAACTCTCCTTCCCCGGCGCCGGCAACAACATCGGCGCCGCGCTCGCCGACCTCAGCCTCGACGCGGTCGAGCCGGCAGCGGGCTTCGCGCCGGGGAATGTGCGACCCACGGTGGCGCGTTTCGAGACCTTCGACGGCCTCGTGGTCGAGGTCAGCACCTGGAAGCTGCCGGCCGGCGCGCGGCTGCGCCTCGCGGCGCATGCCGATGCGGCACTGGCGGCGCGCCACGCGCCCCCGCCCGGCACCACACCGGAGTCCGGGCCGGCTGCCGATGCCATCGCCAGCTCCACCCGCAAGGACCTCGCCGGCGTGCAGGCCGAGGCCGAGCAGCTCGATGCCCGGGCCGGCGCCTGGGTCTACACCGTGCCGGCGTACAAGGTGGACCAGCTCACCCACCGGCTCGACGACCTGCTGGCACCGAAGAAGGCCGCGGCGCCCGCGGCTGGCACCGGCCGACCGGCTGCTGGCGGCGCCGGGTCCGGCTGATGCCGGCACTTATGTGAATACCCGCCTTCCCGGGCACGCACTGCGTCTAGACTGCGAGCCGCTGACAAGGGCAAACCCGGCGAAAGCCGGGGACGCAAAGCCACCGGTCTAAGGGAGTCCGACTCCACGACAGCGGGGCCGCCGGCGGGGCAGGCAACTGTCCATCACCACGATCGTCCCTCCCCCGGGGCGATCCCGGCGGTCCGCTGCGCGGAACGCTTCTCCCCCTTCGGTGCGACGAGTCAGCCGCCGGCATGGCACGCCGGCGCCGATACGCCGTTGTTGCCCAGGGAGGGGTGATCGATGAGCAGGCGAATGACGATCGCGATGATGCTGTTGTCCATCTGCATCTGTGCGCTGCCGCGGGTGCAGGCACAGGCAACGAACTGGCTGCTGGAAGCGGTGATGGTGGGCGTTCCCCAGACACAGATCGTGCGTGACCCGAAGAACCGCTCCCGCTACTACCTGTGCTGGTCGGATGGCAGCCAGCGCTATGGGCTGAAGTTCTCCAGGACCAGCTTCAATTCCGCGCTGACCGGCCTGCAGCCAGGCCAGCGCGCCAGCCTGGGCAATGTGCTGAAGCTGGATCCCGGCGGCTGGACGGCTTACGACGAGCGCCTGTGCTGGGGCAATTGACGCGGCAGGCGGTGCGCCCTGCTTAGGCGGCAGGCCCGGTCGCCTGCGCGGGCGCGGCCGCGGCCGCGGCCGCTTCCGGCCGCGCCGGGTACAGCGGCACCGCGTCGAGGATCCAGCCCTTGTGCTCGCGGCGCGCCGGGCTGGGGATGGCGTAGGCGACCTTGCGGGCGTTGCGGTTCACCTCGTCCATGTCGATGCGCCAGCCGCGGGCTTCCCAGCGCTTGAGCTTGTCGCGGTACTTGCCGATGGCGGCATCGGAGGGTGTGAAGAACTCCTTCGCGCGGCTTTCCGGCGTCAGCACGGGCCGCACCTCGTAGAGCACGTCGCGGTCCTGCCCGGCGACCACGGCGTTGCGCGTCTTCATGCGCTCGTCCTCGGACGGGTCGATGAGGAAGTTGCGCAGGTTGACCAGGTAGAGGCTGGTCTTGCCCCCGTCCACCGGCGCCTCGAACAGGTACTGGTGGATGCTCATCTGCGGCGTCGGATGGATCAGCGTCCACAGCGACGACACGCCATGGTGCCCGGTGCCGCCGCTGATCACGGCATCGGTGCTGCGGCCCGAGGCCTCGCGCATCTTCGCGTCGGCCAGCGGTGGCGCGCGCCGGCTGCTGAAGAAGCCGGTCACCCACTCGGTGTCGAGCCAGCGGTAGTCCTCGGTGGCGATGCGGATATCCTCGCGGTCGCCGGAGAAGCCGTGGGTCGGGTGCACGTACTCGTTGTGGGCCCCGTCGATGCCGTTCTCGATCGAGCGCTGGAAGTTGAAGTCCCACTCGAAGTGCTGGATCGTCGCCGCCCAGCCTGGCGCGATCACGTTGCCGGGGTATTCGGGGATGTCCATGATCGGGCAGCGCTCCGCCTCGGGCAGGTCGCCGAGGAAGGCGAACACCAGGCCATAGCGCTCCTCGACGGGATAGGCATCGACGCGCACCCGCGCCGGCACTCGCGCCTCCCTGCCGAGCGACGGGATCCGCGTGCAGCGGCCATCGCCGGCGAAGCGCCAGCCGTGGTACGGGCACTGCACCTCGTCCTCGACGATCTTGCCGCCCGCCAGGGCGCCGCCGCGATGGCAGCAGGTGTTGGCGAGGCAGTGCACCTGGCCGGCGGAATCCCGCCAGAGCACGAAGTCCTGGCCGAGCATGCGGCGGCGGACCGGCGTGGCGCCGATATCGGCGCTCAGGCCGGCCGGATACCAGAAATTGATGTACATGGCGTCCCGTCCTCGATTGCCAGGCGGCTGCGACAACCGCGGCCGCCTGCTGTGCCTGCCCCCGAGTATAGGCCGGTACGCTACCATTCGCCCATGGCCGCCACCCACGACTATCTCCGGGAAATCCTCCGTGCCCGGGTCTATGACATCGCGGTGGAGACCCCGCTGGATGCTGCGCCGCGCCTCTCCGCGCGGCTCGGACAGCGCGTGCTGCTCAAGCGCGAGGACCTCCAGCCGGTGTTCTCCTTCAAGCTGCGCGGCGCCCACAACAAGCTGGCCGGGCTGCCGGCCGCCGAGCGGGCGCGGGGCGTCATCTGCAGCTCGGCCGGCAACCACGCCCAGGGCCTGGCGATGTCGGCAAGGCACTTCGGCGTGCGCGCCGTGGTGGTGATGCCGGCGCTCACGGCGGAAATCAAGATCGAGGCGGTACGCGCGCTCGGCGCCGAGGTCATCCTGCACGGCAATGCCTACGACGACGCCTACGAGCATGCCCGTGCGCTGGCGGACCACGAGGGCCTGAGCTTCGTGCACCCCTTCGACGATCCCGCGGTGATCGCCGGGCAGGGAACCGTCGCCGTGGAGATGCTGCGCCAGTGCCGCGAGCCCATCGATGCGGTGTTCGTCCCGGTGGGCGGTGGCGGCCTGGCGAGCGGCGTCGCCCTCTATATCAAGGCGCTGTACCCGCAGGTGCAGGTCATCGGCGTCGAGGCGGCGGAATCGCCGAGCATGCAGCAGGCATTCGCCACCGGCCGGCCGGTGACGCTCGGGCATGTCGGCATCTTCGCCGACGGCGTCGCGGTACGCCGTGTCGGCGACGAGACCTACCGCATCTGCCGCGAGCTGCTCGACGACCTGGTGCTGGTCAGCACCGACGAGATCTGCGCCGCCATCCAGGACATCTTCGAGGACACCCGCAGCATCATGGAGCCGGCCGGCGCCCTGGCCGTGGCGGGCCTCAAGCGCCACGTCACCGCCGGCGGTCCCGCCAACCGCGTGCTGGTGGCGATCAACAGCGGCGCCAACCTGAACTTCGACCGCCTGCACCACATCGCGGAGCGCGCCGCCGTCGGCGAGGAACGCGAGGCGCTGTTCGCGGTGGAAATCCCGGAGACGCCCGGCAGCTTCCTGGCGTTCTGCCAGGCCATCGGCAGCCGCAGCGTCACCGAGTTCAACTACCGCTATGGCGACAACCGCCGGGCACGCATCTTCGTCGGCCTGGCATTGCGCGGCGGGGCGGCCGAGCGCCAGCAGATCGCGGGACGGCTCGAGGCGGCTGGCTACGGCGTGCTCGACATGAGCGACGACGAAATGGCGGCGCTCCATGTGCGCCACATGGTGGGTGGCCTGGCCGCGATCGCCGACGAGCGCCTGTGCCGCTTCGAATTCCCGGAGCGGCCGGGTGCCCTGCTGGATTTCCTCCGCGCCATCGGCACGCGCTGGAACATCAGCCTGTTCCACTATCGCAACCACGGCTCGGATTTCGGCCGGGTGCTGGCGGGCGTGCAGGTGCCCGAGGCGGAGCTCGGCGAGTTCCAACGCCACCTCGCGGACCTCGGCTACCCCTGGTGGGATGAGTCGGCGAATCCGGCCTACCGGATGTTCCTGGCCGACGCGGCCTGCTGAGGCCCCGCGGGACTCAGCCCTCGCGCGTCTCCGTCCTGGCGGCTGAAGCGGCCTTCACCGCCGGGCGCAGCGAGAGCCCCAGCGCCGCCAGCGCCAGACCCAGCATCGAGAGCACCACGAACGCCTTCTGGTAGCCAGGGCCGCCGCCGCCGAAGGAGGCGGCGATGGCGCCCACGGCCGCGGCGCCCATGAGGCGGCCGACCGAGGTGAAGTTGCTGAGCAGGCCCTGCGCGGAGCCGCGCTCCCTGCTCTCGCAGTGGTCCAGCACGATGATGCGGAGCGGTGCGCCCATGACGCTGGCCATGCCGGCGCTGCCGATCATGCCGGCGACAATGAACACCGGGATGCTCATGGGCGCCAGGCCGTAGATCAGCAGGCTCACCACCACCAGCACCATGCCGGCCAGGATGAGGCTGCGCGCGCCGAACACGTTGACCAGCCGTCCGGCCACCGGCGCGGCGATCGTCGCCAGCACCACCCCGGGAAGCAGCATCCAGGCGGCGGTGCTCGCCGACACCCCGATGGCCGACACCGCGAGCGCCGGATAGAAGCCGGCGCCCGACTGGATGGCGCCCGCGCCCGCGCTGATCGTGGCGGCGATCGCCACCGGTCGCGAGGCCACCAGGCCCGGCCGGACGATGGGATCCACGGCGCGCTTCTCCAGCACCCAGAACACCGGTACCAGCACGATCACCAGCAGCAGCGAGATCGCGGTGGGCCACTCGGCCAGGCTGCTGCCGAGGGCCTGGACGTCGAGGACACTCAGGCCGTACACCAGCGCCACCAGCAGTACCGACAGCGCGACGATGCCGGCGACGTCGAGCGGATGGCGCTGCGGATGACCCTCCGAAGGCAGCAGCCGCACGGCACCGAAGCCCAGCACGGCGCTGATCGGCAGGTTGATCAGGAACAACCAGTGCCAGCCGTAGGGCAGCAGCAGGCCGCCCAGCACCGGGCCGAGCAGGAACGCCAGGCCGAATACCGCGCCGAGGGTGCCGAGTGCCGGACCACGCCTCTCGGGAGCCACGGTGCTGGCGATGACTGCAGCGGCAACCGGCAGGATGCCGCCACCCCCGAAGCCCTGCAGCGCCCGGCCGACGTACAGGGTGAGCGGATCGTAGGCCACCACCACCACGAGCGAGCCGAGCGCGAAGAAGCCGATGGCGACCAGGTAGGCCAGCCGCGCCCCGGAGCGGTCGGAGAGTTTCGCCAGCAGCGGCGTGCCGATCATCTGCAGCAGCACGTAGGCGTTGAACAGCACCGAGGCCTGGCGGTCGTCCATCGCCAGGTCCGCCTTGATCACCGGCAGTGCCGGGCCGACGATGGCCAGGTCGAGGGCGCCCATCAGCACGCCGACGAACAGCAGGGGAAGCAGGGCTCTGGACTGGCTGGGACTCAAGGCAGGGTATCCGGTAGGGAGCGGCGGCGGATCCGCCCGGCCCGCGTGACGCGAGCAGGCCCGCCCCCGCCGCAGCGGCAGGGAACGGGTGGGCCGGCGGGTGCCGCTATGGGCCCGGTGCGGACGGCTCCTCGTCGCTCACCGGTGCGGCGCCCTCGCCGACACCGGCCACCGAGCCCGGCTTGCGAAAGCGCAGCGTGAAACGGTCGCTCTCGCCGATGGCGAGATACTTCTCCCGGTCCTTGTCACCGTCGCGCAAGGTCGGCGGCAGGGTCCAGACCCCGCCCGGGTAATCCCTGGTGTCCCTGGCATTGGCGTTGACCTCGGAGGCGGCCTCGAAGACGAAACCGGCCTGCTCCGCCAGGGCGATGGCGAAATCCTGGCGCACATAGCCGGACTTCGCCTGCGGATCCTGCGGCAGATCCGTGCCGGCGCGGTGCTCCACCACGCCGAGCACGCCGCCCGGCTTCAGCACACGGTACATGGCCGCGAACATCGCCGGCGCCTGGCCGCTCATCATCGCGTTGTGGATGTTGCGGAAGGTGAGGACCATGTCCACCGATTCCGGCGTCACCATCGCGGCCTTGTCCGGCAGGGCCAGCACCACGACCTCGGTCTTGCCGTAGAGATCCGCGCGTGCCGCCAGCTTGTCCCTGAACGCCTGCACGCCCTTGCGGTAGAACTCCTGCTTCGCCTCGGGATCCCAGTGGGCGGCGATGTAGCGGCCGTCATCACGCAGGTAGGGGGCGAGGATCTCGCTGTACCAGCCCGCACCCGGCCAGATCTCCACTACTGCCATGTCCGGGCGGATGCCGAAGAACTCCAGCGTTTCGCGCGGATGGCGGTAGGTGTCGCGAGCGCGGTTCTCGGGGCTGCGCCAATCGCCGGCGATGGCGGCCTGCAGGGCCGCGTCTGCCTGCGGCGCGACGCTGGCTGCAGCCGGCGCGGCGGGCGCGGCCGCCGGTGGCGGGGTGGTGGCGGTGGGCGATTCGCCACCGCTGCAGGCCGCGGCCAATCCGGCCAGGGCGGAAACGATCAGCAGTCTGGCCTGGCGACTTGCCATGGTGGCCCTCCCCGGGTATCGGGCACCCGGGTCACCGGACCCGGGCCCTGCCCGGCCGCCACTCTAGCAAATCGCAACCGGCCCCGCGTCCCTCAGGAAGCCAGCACCACTGTATGGATGTGGCTGACCTTCGCCGGCCGCGGCGCGCGGAAGAATTGCCGGAGTTCCCGCAACATCGCCCCGGCGGGAACCCCTGCCGGGTAACGCGCATCCAGGCTGAGGCAGTAGCGGGCGGCCAGGCCCCAGGCATCCTCGTAGCGGCGCAGAGCCGCGGGAGCCAGTGCCGGATCGAATGCCGCGTCGGCGAACAACCGTGGCAGCAGCTTCCGGGCCGACGTGTCGCCGGCAAGCTGTGCCAGCAGCAGGCGGGCGCTCGCGTACTTGTCCACCTCGGCCTGCATTTCCAGTTCGAGCAGGGTCACCTGGCATTCCCTGGCCGCGTTCCAGGCGACATAGTTGAAGTGACTGACGCCCTCGAGCGCCGTGCAGTAGTCGGCGAGGTTCCGGCCACTGAGCAGCTCGCGCGGATCCATGCGGGCCAGGCGCCGCACCAGGGCCGCATCCAGGTACAGGGCGACGCCCAGCTCGCTGCCGCCCTCCTCGATCAGCAGTTCCTCCCGCGTATCGCCGCGGGAATCATCCGCCTGCCAGGGCGAGAGCGCGCGGCGGTCGGTGACGAGGAAGTCGCGGACATCCACCTGCAGGTCGATGCCGTAGAGCGCGCCAAGCAGGCATTGCAGGTCGCGCGGTTCCACGGCCGGATCAGTGGGCCCAGGGCGTGCGCGCCTGCTGGCTGGGCTCGACGCCGACCTGCCGCAGCAGCCGTCCCGCCCGCGGGCTGCCGGTGCGCAGCCAGGTCTCGTACAGGCGCAGGATGTCGTGATCGGTGGCGCCACGCGCCGAATCGCGCACCTCGTGGAGCACATCCACCATGGCGAGGAACTTGGCGGCCAGCTCGGCGAAGATCGCCGCCAGCGCCTCCAGGCGCGGGCTGACCCGTCCGCTGCAGGCGAGCGTCCTGTAGGCGCCGCCACCCATGCTGATGTAGTAGTCCAGGCCGACACTGCGCTCGCGCAGGGTCTCGGCGAAGAAGCCGGCGGTGAACAGCGAGACGTCGCCGAGCCGTTGCAGCGCCACGGCACGCTCCTCGCTGCCCGGCGCATCGAGCGCATCGGCCAGCATCAGTGCCAGCGGCCGGTGCACTGCGCCCTCGCCGGCGTCGTAGCAGGCGTCGGCGCGCGCGAACAGCGTCAGCAGCCGCACCACGTAGTGCGATGTGCCGTGGTCGACGACGACATGGTTGGCAGCGAGGGCTGCATCGACGGAGTCGCGGAAGAACTCCTCGAGGCTGGCCACCGGCACGAGGGGCATGCCACCGGATGCTGGGCGCTGGTTCACATCGGCCTCCCGCTTCCGAATCTATGACGCCCGCGGCCGGCCTGGCCGTGAAGGGCGTCACGCGGTCGCAACTGGCAGCCAGCGGACGCGGCTGCCAGCAACGGCCATCCGGCTCAGCTGGCCAGTGCCAGTCCGGGCTGCCAGCCGAGCTCCGCCACCCGGCAGCCGTCGGCGTCGTGGGCAATCTCGAAGGCCACGAACTCGCCGGGCCGCGCGAGCGCCAGGCCCAGCACGAGCACCAGTCGCGGACCTCCGCTGCGCGCGCCGCCGTGGGTGTCCACGTCGCACTTGACGTAGAAGGCCTCGCCGCCGGCTTCCGCGGCGAGCAGGCCGCGTGCCTGCAGGGCGCCGAGGAACGCAGCGACCTGGTCGCACACCTCCTGCCAGAGCGCGGGGCCCGCGGGCTCGAAGGCGGCCCAGTGCGTATGGCGTCCGATGCTGCTCAGGACGAACAGCGCAATCCGCCGGCGCCGCAGGCTGTTCCAGGACGTGGCCACGCCACCTCCGCGGGCCATGGTGACCAGGCCCGCGAGTTCGATGGCCGAAGCGGGCCCGGCACGCAGCAGCGCGTTCACGCCCAGGTGCGCGAGGCCGCGCACCTCGTCGGCTTCGAGTTCCAGGCAGGGCCGCGTCCGGCCCAGCGACAGCATCGGCGGGTCGCGCAGTTCCAGGCCCGCCGCGCAGAGCCGGCCGGCGATGGCGCCGGCCGCGCTGAGGATGCCCGCCGGCGCGGCATGGGGCGGACTCTCGAGGCCCGGGAAATAGGTGAGCGCGTTGGCGCTGGCAAAGCCGCGCTCGCGCTGGGCGCGCACCACGTCGCGCATCCCGCCCCAGGAGGGCGGCGGATCGAGCAGCAGCAGCGCGTGCCGCTCGCGGCAGTAACGATCGGCGGCGAACAGCGCCACCGGCCCCAGGGCTGCGCCGGAGACGCCGGGTACGAGGCAGACGAAGTCGACCCAGGGCACCTGCTCCAGGGCGAACAGCCCGGTGGAGTCCTCGCGGGAACCGATGAGGTCGTAGTCGGTCGGCGTGTTGTCGCCCTGCCAGGTGGCGCGGCTGTACACGTAGCGCACGCCCGGCCAGCCCTCCTGCGTCGGCGCGGGGCGCGCGGCCGGCGCAGCCGCGGCCAGCCGCACCAGCGACGAGCCGGCGAGCACGTCGCCCACGTACTCCGGCGCCTGCGGATCGACCGAGAGCCCGGCAAAGCTCTCCTGCTCCTCCACCAGCGGCTGCGACGGCGCGCGGCAGCGGTGGATCACGAGGTTGAAGCGCTGGGGCTCGTCGGCGCCGATGTCCTGGTAATCGACGGCGGCGCGCAGGTACTCCAGCGGCCCCGGGTTCAGCGCGTCGAGCAGCAGGCTGCCCTCCGGGCCGGGCAGCGTGATGCGGTTGCGGTGGCCCGAACGGCACACCCGCACGACGATGGCGAGCGTGCCGCCGTTCTCGAAGTACTGGTAGAGCAGGAACTCCATGCGGCTGAGGTAGCCGGGCACGCCGAAACGCGCGAGGAATTCCTCCAGGCTGCGGATGGCGACGGGAATGTTGACCGGACCGCGGGGAGCGGGCCCGATGAAGGCGGTGACGCTTTCGCGCGAGGCCGGGATGGCCTGGCCGCGGGCTGGAATCTCGATCACCGAGATGCCGTCAGTGCGTGGATCCAATCCTCGTCGCCCCTGCCGGCAGCCGGCATCACCGGCGACCAGCGCTGTTCATCACCACGCCGTCATCTTAGCAGCGTCGATGCAGCGACGGACAGGCGTGGCTGCGAGTGGCGCGCGATGAAACCGAACACCGGCGCCATGGCCATGCCGGCGACGAAGCCACCGATATGGGCCCGCAGCGCGACGTTGCCGGCGAGGCCAGGCGCGAGGAATTCGTAGGCGAGCTGCACGGCGAACCAGAACAGCAGCACCACGAATGCCGGCAGGCTCACCAGGTCGATGACGACGAACACCGGCACCAGCACGTTGATGCGCGCCCGCGGGTGGAGCACGAGGTAGGCGCCGAGCACGCCGGATACGGCACCGCTGGCGCCGACGATCGCTCCGGCCGACCCGGGTCCGGGCAGCGCCTGCGCCAGCGCGGCGGCCATGCCGGCCAGCAGGTAGAAGACGATGAAGCCCGGCTGGCCGAAGGCGTCCTCGACGTCGTCGCCGAAGATCCAGAGGAACAGCATGTTGCCACCGAGGTGCAGCCAGCCGCCGTGCAGGAAGGCGTAGGTGATGATGGTGGCGGCGAACGGCGTCCAGGCGCGCAGCGGATCCTGCGTGCCGCCGGCGAAGAAATCCGCCGGCGAGAAGCCGAGGGCCTGGGTGGCCAGCACACCCCAGGGGCCGGCGAGCACCTGCCAGAGGTAGACCAGGCAGCAGACCAGGATGATGGTGCGGCTGGCCACCGGCGCGTGGCGCAGCATGCGGTCATCGGCGACAGGCAGCACGGCGCGCCCTCAGCCGGGCCAGGACGCCATGTTCAGCGCGCCCGGGCGGGTGCCGCGCCGCCGGCAGCCGGCGCCGCCGCCTCGCGGGTGGCCTCGCCCTCTTCGAACCAGTCGTAGCTGACGATATTGCTGACCCGCGGTGCCGCCGCCACCGCTGCCGCCAGGTCCGGGGCCCCCGCCATGATGGACACCGGCATGCCGCGCTGCTCGCTGCCCGCGCGGGCAACCCGCTCGTAATCGACCCTGGCGCCCTTCGCCGCGGACTTCGCCAGCTTCTTCTCGATATCGCGCAACAGCGCCGCATTGCGCCGCGTCTTGTCTTCCTCGAGCGCGGGATGCGCCTCGAGGAACAGCTCGCCGCCCGCCACGCCCACCAGCAGCGGCTGGTTGACGATGCGCACCGGCAGGCCCACCGGCACCTGCTGGAACAGCCACTCGATGTCGGCCGGATTCATGCGGATGCAGCCGTGGCTGATGCGCATGCCCACCCCGGCCGGCTTGTTGGTGCCATGGATGAGGTAGTCACCCGGGATCGCCAGGCGCATGGCATAGGCGCCCAGCGGATTGTCCGGGCCGGGCGGCACCACCGGCGGCAACGGGTCGCCGTTCTCCGCATGCTCCCTGCGGATGGAGGCCGGCACCCGCCAGACCGGGTCCTTCTTCTTCGAGACGATGCGCGTGAGGCCCAGCGGCGTGGCCCAGCCCTCGCGCCCGATGCTGATCGGAAAGGTGTAGACGACCGCCGCTTCGCCCTTCTGCGGCTTCGGGAAGTAGAACAGCCGCTTCGTCGGCACGTTGAGCACGATGCCCTGGCGCGGCACGTCGGGCAGCACGAAGCGGCTCGGCAGCACGATTTCCCGGCCCTCGCCGGGCAGCCAGGGATCGATGCCCGGGTTGGCCTCCACCAGCTCGTCGAAGCCGAGGTGATAGGCCTGGGCCACGTCGATGAAGGTGTCCTTCCCGCGCAGGCGCACCACCTGCAATTCGCCGACCACGCTGGTCGCGGCATCGGGCAGCACGAAGCGCGTGGTCTCCAGCGGCTCCTGCAACGGCGGCGGAGCCGGCGGCGGCGCGGGCGGCTCCGGTGCCTGCAGCAGCGCGCAACCCGGCAGCAGCAGGGCCGGCAGCAGCGCCGCCAGCGCGCGACCTGCCAGGGCGGGTCGCTTCAGCGCTGGCATTGCGGATTCCTGCCGGCTGCCCGGGCGGTGTTGTAGAGCGCCAGCGCCTCGGGGAACTGCGCCACGAGGTCGTCGATGCGGTGCTCCGAGGACGGGTGCGTGGACAGCATCTCCGGCGGCCCGAGCTTGTCCTTCTTCTGCATGTTCTTCCACAGCGCCACGCTCTGGCGCGGGTCGAAGCCGGCGGCCGCCATGTAGCGCAGGCCGACGGTATCGGCCTCGCTCTCCTCGCCGCGGCTGAAGGGCAGCGACATGCCGAGGCTGGTGGCCATGCCGAGCAGGTCCGCCCCCGCCTGGCCGGTGCCGGTGGCGATCGCGACGCCGACGACGCCGATCTGCGTCGTGGCCTCGCGGTTGTAGCGCTTCAGGGCATGTTCCTGGGTGACATGCGCCACCTCGTGGCCGATCACGGTGGCGAGCTCGTCCTGGTTCTCGGCCACCTTGAAGATGCCGTTGAACACGCCGATGTGCCCGCCCGGCAGCGCGAAAGCGTTGATCTGCTCGCTGTCGAACACCTCGATCTCCCAGTCCTTGTCGACGAACGGTGGCGGCAGCTGGGCGATGATCGCCCTGGCCACGCAGTCGACGTAGGCGCGCTCGCCGGCATCCGCGCTCACCGGTGTCTTCGCGCGGATCTTCTGGAATTCGGCATCGCCCTGGCTATCGATCTCGCTGCTGCTGGCGAGCGGCAGCGAACAGCCCGCGAGGCCCGACAGCGACGTCAGCAGCGTCGCCACGGCCATCAGGCGCCTGGATGCGGACAACATGCGATAACCCACGGGCCGGATTATAGCGGCCTGGTCAGGGAAGCGAGCGCTCCTGCCGGCGCTGGCCGATCCAGAGATCGACCTGCTCGGCGGTCGCCCGCACCGCGGCCATGATCTTCTCCGGCAGGCTGTGCCGGGCACGGTAGCTGACGCGGAAGACGTCGGCGCGCGCGGCCGCAGCGAGCAGGTAGTCGTCGCTGGCGCCGAGGGCATCCACCAGCCCGAGTTCCAGCGCCCGCGTGCCGTACCAGTGCTCGCCGGTGGAGACCGCCTCGATGTCGAGTGCCGGGCGGTTCTGCGCCACCATGCCCTTGAACAGCGCGTGCACCTCCTCGAGCTCCTCCCTGAGCTTGGCGCGGTCCTCCTCGGTGGTGCGGCCGAACATGGTCACCGTGCGCTTGTAGCGCCCGGCGGTGACCTGTTCGAAATCGACGCCGCGCTCGCTGAGGGCGCGGTTGAAGTTCGGGATCTGCGCCACCACGCCGATCGAGCCCACTACGGCGAAGGGCGCGGCGATGATGCGGTTCGCCACGCAGGCCATCATGTAGCCGCCGCTGGCGGCGCCCTTGTCGACGATGGCGGTCAGCGGGATGCCCCGGCTGCGCAGCCGCGCCAGCTGCGAGGCCGCCAGCCCGTGCTCGTGGACGGCGCCGCCGAAGTTCTCCAGCCGCAGCACCACCTCGTCGCTGGCCGTGGCCACCGCCAGCACGGCGCTCACTTCCTCGCGCAGCGAGGCCACCGCGGTGGCGCGGATGTCCCCCTTGAAGTCCAGCACGAAGACGCGCTGCCGCTGCTCGGCGCCGCTGCCCACCGCCTTGTCGCGGGCCTTGCGCTCCTTCGCCTCCTGCTTCGCGATCTTCTTCCACCCGGCCTTGCCGAGCACGGCGCGGCGCAGTTCGCTGGCCGTCTCGCGGAAGCGGTCATTGAGCTTCTCCACGCTGAGGCCACCGGGCGCCGCGCCCTTGCGCGACAGGCCGACGACCACCGCCGTGGCGACACCCGCCGCGATCACGAAGGTGACGGCCTTGGCGAGGAACAGCCCGTACTGGAAGAAAAACTCGGCCATGGCCCGTGCTGGCGCTCCTACAGCCCGACGTTGTTGCGCTCGAGGGCGCGTTCGGCTCGATAGCTCGAGCGCACCAGCGGGCCGGCCACCACCTCGGTGAAGCCCAGCGCGAGGCCCTGGTCGCGCAGCGCGCTGAACTCCTCTGGCGGTACGTAGCGGTGCACCGGCAGGTGGTTCGCCGTGGGGCGCAGGTACTGGCCGAGCGTGAGGATGTCGACGCCGGCGGCGCGCAGGTCGCGCATGGCCTGGACGATCTCCGCCGGTTCCTCGCCGAGACCGAGCATCAGGCTGCTCTTGGTCAGCAGGTCCGGGCGCGCGGCACGGGCGATACGCAGCACTTCCAGCGACTGGTCGTAGCCGGCGCGCGGGTCGCGCACGCCCGGGGTCAGCCGGCGGACGGTCTCGAGGTTGTGGGCGAACACCGCGAGGTCGGCCGCCACCACCTTGCGCACCGCCGCGGCGTCGCCGCGGAAGTCCGGGGTGAGGGCCTCCACCGCCGTGCCGGGATTGCGCTCGCGGATGGCGGCGATGCAGGCGGCGTAGTGGGCGGCGCCGCCGTCGTCGAGGTCATCGCGATCGACCGAGGTCAGCACCACGTAACGCAAGCGCATCAGCTCGACGGTGCGCGCGGCATTGCCGGGTTCCGCGGGATCGAGCCAGCCGCGCGGGTTGCCGGTATCCACCGCGCAGAAGCGGCAGGCACGGGTGCAGACGGCGCCCATGAGCATGAGCGTGGCGGTGCCGCTGCCCCAGCACTCGCCGATGTTGGGGCACAGGGATTCCTCGCACACCGTGGCCAGCCGGTGCTCGCGCACGGTGGCGCGCAGCTCGCCGTAGCGGCCGCCGCCCGGCACGCGCGCGCGCAGCCACGGTGGCTTGGGCCCGGCGGACAGGTCGATGCCGGCCTGGCCCTCACGCCCGGCCTGCGCCTTGATGCCGTTCCGGATGGCCGTGAAGCCGGCTGCGGTGCGGTATTTCTCGCCGCTCTTCGGGCTGGGATCGCTGGCGGCGCTGCGGCGGGAGTCGCTCATGGGGTGGCTATTCTGGCACGGACCTCCCGCCGCTGCCCGTTCCCGCAGGCGAAAAAAAGCCCGGCACGAGGCCGGGCAATACAGGGGGAAGACTCTCACGATCCAGGGCCAGCTCGGGCCCCGTCGACATCTGCTGAAATCAGTGCACGCGCGACCAGTTGAGCAGTTCCACGGCGTTGGCCTCGACCTTGAAGTTGCGGGCGAGGATCGCCTCGATCTCCTGCGGGTCGAGCACCGAGTTGGCGGGCTGGTTGAGCTCCACCACGCCGGTGTACTCGTCGGCGCAGCCGGGTTCGCCGGCCCTGAGGATGAAGCGCGTGTAGTACTTCGCGTGCATGGCCCAAACATACCGCCCGGCCCGGCAGGCATTCTGTGAGGGGCGCCACAGAATCACGAGGCCGCGAATCCGCGGCGATCGACGGCTTTTGCCGCGGTGCCAGTGGCTGCCGGGGGCCGGGCGCTGCGGCGGCCGTCTGTGCTATATGTCCGGCCCGGCACCCCAGACAGCGACCAGAACCCATGACCCGCCGACCTGCTCCTGCCCTCCTCGCGCTATGCGCCCTCATCCTCATGGCCACGACCGGCCACGCCGCGGACGATCCGCTGCAGGCCGCCAGGGCAGCGCGCCAGGCGGCACTCGATGCCGAAGCGCCCCGCCTCGCCACCGCCCCCTGGATCCAGGCCGAGGAGCGCCTGCAGGCGGCCACCCGGCGCCTGGAGAAAGGCGATGCCAGGTCCGCGGCGAAGGACGGCGAGAAGGCGCGCACGCTGTACGCCGGAGCGGAGCTCACCGCCATCAAGGCGGCACTGCTCACCGTCGCGCGCGAGCGGGTGCTGGCACTGAAGTCGGCCGGCACCGCGCGCTTCGCGCCGCGCACCACCGCCAGGGCGCAGGAGCTGCTGGGCAATGCCGAAGCGACCCTGGACACCGATCGCCGGCAGGTGGCGGCCGCCACGGACCTGGCCAGGCAGGCCATCGCCGAAGCGGCGCAGGCCCAGGCGCTGGCACGGCTGCTGCGCGCGGCCGACGAGCGCGATGCGACGGCGGAGGACCTCGCCCTGCAGTGGCAGGCGACACTGGCCCGCGCCGCCGCGGCCGCCGGCCTCGAGGCCCTGCCGCCGGGGCCCGATGCCGCGGGCGAGGCGCTCGCCACCGGCGTGGGCGTGCTGAAGGAACGCGCCGACCAGCAGGCCGAGGAGCTGCGCCAGCGCAACATTCAGGTCGCCGGACTCGAGGAGGAGATCCGTCATCTCGACACGCGGCTCGCCGGCGCCAGCGACACGACCCGCAGCCTCGCCGAGAAACTCGATGCGGATGATCACGCGCGCACGCAGTTCGACCGGCTGGCTGCCGCGTTCCCGCCCGACCAGGGCATGGCGCTGCGCCAGGGCAATGCCGTCGTGCTGCGACTGCCGGGCCTGGGCTTCACCCCGGGCAGCACGCGCCTGGCCCCGTCGGCAAAGCCGGTGCTGGAGCGGCTGGCGACCGCGGTGGCGCTCTATCCGGGTGCGGCCATCGCCATCGAGGGCCACACGGATTCGAGCGGGGACAGCGCCGCCAACCAGCGCCTGTCGCAGGGGCGCGCCGAAGCCGTGCGCAACTACCTCGTCAGCCAGCTGCAGGTCGCGCCGGGTCGCCTCACGGCGGTCGGCTGCGGCGACACCCGGCCCGTCGCCAGCAATGCCAGTGCCGAGGGCCGGCGGCAGAACCGGCGCATCGAGCTCGTCTTCACCCCACCCGGGGCGACTCCCTGAACCTCAGCCCTCGCGCCACCACTGCGCGAGGTTTCCGCCCACCACGGCATTGGCGAGATAGCCGTAGCACTTGTGGAGGTTGAGTCCCTCCGGGCCACGGAAATAGGTCTGCAGGTCGAGTCGGTCGCCGATGCTCTCCACCAGGCCGAGTGCGCGCATCTCCTCCCAGGCTGCCGCCATCGGCCGGTCCAGCGCCGTCATCTCGCCCACCGCCGCCAGGTTGAGCCAGCGGCGGATGTTGCAGGGGTAGCGCCGCCGGCCCTGCTCGCGCGCGCCGAGCAGCCGGCTGCGCACGAAGCGCAATCCCAGCGGGCTGCCGACGCTGAGGAACAGGTCCACGCGGCCTGGTTCCGCGAAGCGGTGCGACAGCTCCCAGAGCACGTCGAAGGCAATGACCGAGCCGAGGCTGTGGCCCACCAGCAGCACGCGGCGCTGGTCACGCCAGGCTTCCAGCAGCGCATCGGCGACGAGGTGGCGCACCGCCACGGCCACGCCATCCTGGTTGCCGAAGTAGCGGCGTGTGTCGGCGATCGCGGCGCGCATTTCCGGCTCGCCCACCAGGTCGAACAGCGGCGGGAAGCGGTCGCTCAGCAGGTACAGCGAGCGCAGCAGCCGGCGGCGCAGGGACACCGCTTCCCGCAGGTCACGCTCCTCCGGGCCCGGCAACGCCAGCAGCCGCTCGATGCCCGGCTCGTCCAGGGCGATGTCGCGCTGGGTGTCGTAGAAAAGGTGGGCCCAGGACACCAGGTTGAAGCAGCCGGCGTACCGCGCCATCTCCGCTGCAGCCCCCGGATCGGCACGGCGCACGCCCTCCAGCAGGCAGCGCCACAGCGCCGCGCGGTGCACGGCCGCGGGCGGCTTCGGCTTGATGCCGGGTACGTAGATGATGGCCGGGCCGCTCACGCACCCACCAGCCGGACCAGCTGCCCGAGGTCCCTCACCACGTGCTCGGCCGGTGCCAGGCCGTCCGGCCAGGCGTGATGGCCACGGTTCACCCAGACCGCCGTCATGCCCATGGCGCGCGCCGCGGCCACGTCGTTCTGCGGGTGATCGCCCGCATGGGCAATCTCGGCGGGCCGCAGCGACAGGCGCGCGCACACCGCCTCGAAAGCTCGCGGATCGGGCTTGGCGACGCCGAGGGCCGCGGCGCCAAGGACCGCGCTGAAGTAGTGCCGCAGGCCGATGGTGCCGAGATCCGCGTTGCCGTTGGTGAGGACCACCAGCGGCAGGCGGCGCGCCAGACGGCCCAGTGCCGGGCGCACATCCGCATACAGGGTCACCTGGTTGCGCACCTGCTGGAAAGCCGCGAACGCCGCCTCGCCCATGGATTCCGGGTAGCCGCAATCACGCGCGACCTGCGCGAACGTCGCCTGCCGCAGCAGCGCCAGGTCGTGCTCGCGGCCCGGGAATCGCGCCTCGATGCGCCGGCGCAGCTCGCGGATGTCCTCGATGCTGTAGCGCGCCGTGACCCGCGGATAGCGCATGGCGAACCATGCCTGCAAGGCCTGCTCGGCCCGGCCGATGACCGGACCGAGGTCCCAGAGGGTGTCGTCGAGGTCGAGGCAGATCGCCCGGATGTGCTTCATGCAGCAGGATCACCGCGGGCACTGCGGCCGCTGGAACCAGACGCCCTAGCTTCCCCGAGCGGCCCCTCACTTGGCAAGCGATGGCGCCGGCGGCCCCTGCCGCAGGCGGACGGGGCCGAGGCGGGCAGCCCTTCAGCCGACGGCGCGGCGCGAGGCGCGGAAGCGCCCGGTCTCGATGTGGGTGAGCCGGGATTCCTTGACGACCACGCGGTTGCGGCCGTCTTCCTTGGCCTGGTAGAGGGCCTCGTCGGCCATCTGGATGGCGCCGGCCAGGCTGCGTTCGGCGCCGGGCATGACGATCGCCACGCCGATGCTCACCGTGAGGCTGCCATGGCAGCCGGACTGTGCATTGGCGATGGCCAGTTCCTCGACCCGGCGGCGGATGTGCTCGGGCAGGTCGCGGCCGAAATCCTGCGCCGGCCCGTAGAGCACCAGCGCGAACTCCTCGCCGCCGAAGCGCGCCGCGAAATCCAGCGGCCGCTGCGCGCCCATGGCGATCACTTCGGCCACGCGCTTGAGCGCGTCGTCGCCGGCCTGGTGGCCGTAGAAGTCGTTGAATGCCTTGAAGTGGTCGATATCGATGAGCATGATCGTGAGCTGGCCCTCGTCGCGACGCGACTGCCGCCAGATCCGCTCCATGTAGTTGTTGTAGGCCCGGCGGTTGTACAGGCCGGTCAGGCCGTCGCGGTCCGCGAGGTCGTTGAGGCGTCGCGACTCGAGGAAGGAACGGCGGGAGACGGCCTCGAACTCGAAGCAGGCCAGCGCGCCGATGCCATTGGCGCCCACCAGCATCACGGCCGTGAACAGCGCCTCCTGGCTGCCGAAGTTCCAGTGCACCAGGCCCCAGGCGTAGGCAATGGAGATCGCGCCGCTGATTGCTGCGGCGTGCCAGAAGCGCAGGCCGAGGATCGCCCAGACGGTGAAGATCCAGGCGATTTCGGCGCCGAAGAAATACGGTGTGCCGTGCAGGCTGGCCCGCAGCGTCACCGAGGTGACGATCAGGCCGACGCACAGCGTGCTGACCGCGAGCAGATGCTGGTAGATCAGGTGGCGCTCGGGCTGGTAGGAGGCGATGAGCGTGGCCATCAGCAGCGGCATCATCACCGCCAGGCCGAAGGTCGCCGTGACCGCCGAGACATTGTGCTCGGCGACGCCGAGGCCGGTGATGACGATGACGGCGAACGCCGCCAGCACCAGCAGCGGGCGCACCTTGGGATAGCTGAGGCTGGCGTAGTGCTGCCGGAACTGCTCCTCGACGAACGCGGAGAACCGCAGGCGCGAGAACCCGCGCCGGCGCTGCTCACCAACCAGCGTGCTCCAATGTTGTTCCTGCACCGTCACCTGGACCAGGCCCCCGCGGCGCCGCGCCAACGCAGCAAACACCGGAAAATTAGCCCGCTACGCCGGACCGGGCTGCGTCCGGGGTCACACTTCTACATAAGGCGCGCGGCGGCAGGGCCTCTCGGCTATGCTGCGCGCCACCCGGACAGCCCACCCGACACCGATGCCGCCCCACAACCCGCCCCGCTCTCCCTGGCCGGATCGCCTGGCGTCCCTCGCAGGCCTGGTGGTGGCACTCGCCCTGGGCAGCACCGTGCTGGCCCTGCAGCCGCGGCCCCGGGCCGCCGCTCCGGCTGAGGGCACCGGCCTGCCCGCCGCGCCGGTGCTGGCTTCCTGTGATCTGGATCCTGCCGGCTACTGGCACGGCAGCATCACGGGATCGGAACCCCTGGCGCTGGACTGGAGCGGTGCCGGGCTGGCCTGCGCCGGCAGCAGCAGGCCGGACGGGCGGGGATTGCGCCTGTTCTTCGCCGGGCCCGCCGGCGGCGACGCGCATCGCCTGGTCATCGTGCTCGGCATCGCCGCCGGCGCCACCGAACTGCCCGGCCGCGAGTGGCCGGTCAGTGTCACCGTCATCGACGAGGCCGGCAGCGGCATCTACCACAGTGCGCCCGGCCGCTGCTTCACGCAGGTCACGGAACTCACGCCGCTCGACACCCGGCGTCGCGCGTTCCGGGTCACCGGCGAGCTGTTCTGCGCCGGCGCCATCGGCGCGGTGTCCGGCGAGCGCGCGGTGACGCTGGGCGATGCCCGCTACGCAGGCCGCCTGGAGATGGAGGCGCCATGAGGAGGCTGCGCGCCTCGCTCGCCGCGGCATCGCTGGCGTTGATGACGTGGAGCGCAGTCGCCGGCGACACCGACCGCCTGCTGGCGGGCTTCGCACGCGCCAGCGCCATCATCGAGACATCCCGCGCCTGCGAGTTCCTCGACATCTGGATCGCCGTGACCCCGAAACAGCGCGCGCAGGGCCTGATGTTCGTCCACGAGCTCGGCGAACACCAGGGCATGCTGTTCCCGGGACGCGAGCCCGCCGTGCTGCGCATGTGGATGAAGAACACCTACATCCCGCTGGACATGCTGTTCCTCGACGCCGGCGGCCGCATCGCCGGCATCACCGCCCGCACGACACCGCTCTCGGAGGCGACCATCACCTCGCCCGGCCCCGTGAGCGCCGTCCTCGAACTCAACGGCGGCTTCACCGACCGCCACCGCGTCCACCCCGGCCACCGCTTCTCCCTCATCGAATGATGGTGCCAGGTCGGGGGATTCGGGCTTATTGGTCGTGACGCGGGCTCCGGCGAGCCAGGGCCTTGCGGAGGCTCGACTCGTGCCGCCCAAGGAATCGCGCTGCCTCCGACACGCTGGCGATGCCGCGATCGAGGGCCGTGCGCACGATCCACTGGCGGGCGCTGGTGACCGCCCTCGTCCGTAATGGCGACAGCATCGACTCGCGGGTGACGCCAAAGCATTCGGTCGCCTGATCGAGGAGGTCGGACAGCGTCTGGCGGCAGGGAACCGTGGGGTTGGCTGTCTGGCAACCGGGATGCTGATCGACCACGGTCTCCATGTCGGCCAGTGCAACAGCCGCGACGATGCCATCCGCAGGCTCTCCGCCCAGCGATCGCGCATACGCCGTGCGCTGCCGATCCGGGCGGGGATCGAGCATGCCAAGGAGGAACGCGGTCGTCAGCCAGGGCTCGGCCCGCGTGCCCGCGTAAGCGTGATGACTGGACCACTCGTACGCCGCCACGTGGTCCACGATGCCGGCCCGCACGGGATTCAGATGGATGTAGTGAAGCAGCGCGAGCAGCTGGGCATCGGCGGCGACCATCACCGCGTGAAAGCGGTTCTCGAACAGGTGCCCTGTCGTCTGCAGCCCGGCCTGGACGGTGCGGGCGTAGCGGCTCGCCACGCGATGGATCAGGACGCCCAGCGGCACATCGCCCACCTGCACGAGCAGGTGAACGTGATTCGTCATCCAGCAGTAGGCGTGGACTCGCGCCCCGCAGTCCGCGATGCCCGCCGCGAGAAGGCGGCCCAGCAGCTCGCGATCACTGGCCTGGAAGAACACCGGTTGCCGGTGATTGCCCCGCAGGGTGACGTGATGAAAAGCGCCAGGAACGTGGATTCGAAGCGGGCGGGCCATGGTTGAGGATGCATGTTCCGGTCCCCGGCACCGCTGTGCGAGCCCGCGATCTGCGCGGAAGGCCCTGAAAGTCCCTCCGCGTCCGGACCGGCGCGCCCCTCAAATCCCCGAAAAGCCCGACCTGGCACCGATGTCACCGATGTCAAACCCCCGAAAAGCCCGACCTGGCACCAATCTGGGACAGGCGGGCCTGGAGGGTGGGGATGTCCAGGGAGTGCGGGTGGCCGGGGCGGCGGCGTGCGGACCACACGGCGTCGGGGAAATGCGCGTCGTCGGTGAAGCGCGGGATGACGTGCCAGTGCAGGTGGGGAACCTGGTTGCCAAGCGAGGCGAGGTTGATCTTGTGCGGCGACAGCAGGTCCCGCAGCGCGGCCTCGACGGCCAGCACCACGGCGAGCAGGTGGGCGCGGTCGGCAGCCGCGAGGTCGCTCATCTCGCGGACATGGGCCTGCCAGACCACGCGGCAGAAGCCGGGGTAATCGGCATCGCCGGCCAGCACGACGCGGCAGCGCGCATCACGCCAGAGCGCAGGCTCCTCCGCCGCCAGGCACAGCGGGCAACCGGCCTCCCCGGCCACGGGCTGCACGGATTCAGCCCAGGCGCGGGACGACGTGCTCGCCGATCAGGCGGATGGCATCCGCCGGGTCATCGTGCAGCCGGAAGCAGATCTCGTTCACGCCGGCATCGCGGAACGCGGTGAGTTCCGCCAGGCGCGGCCCGATCTCCGCCGGCGTGCCGGTGAAGGTGAAGTTGGCGAGGCAGGTGTCGATGATCTGTGCGGGAATGCCCTCGATGACACCGCTGCGGTTGCGGTAAGCCTTGAACAGCGCATCCTTGCGCTTCTCGACGATGTCGATCTCCTCCGGCGACAGGAAGGTCTCCAGGTACCAGCGGTCCATCAGGCCGCGCAACAGCAGCTCGCGGCGCGCCTCGCGCAGCGCCACCTCGCGGTCCGGCTTCACGTGCCAGGCCCAGATGTTGCTGATGCGGTAACCCGCTTCCGCCTTGCCCTTGTCCGCCAGCGCGCCGCGCGTGCGCTGCACGGTTTCGACGATGCGGCTGCGGGTCATGTCGCTGTACATGACGCCATCGGCGGCCGGCACGGTCGCGTGGAGCATCTGCGGCTGATTGGCGCCGGCGTAGACCAGCGGCGGCGTGCCGCTGCCGAAAGGCGGCTTGTAGCCGTAAACCTTGAACATCTCGCCCTGGTAGGTCAGCGGCTTGCCCGAGACGCCGCCGTGCACCAGCTCGATCGCCTCGCGCACGCAGCGCACGCGCTTGGTGATGGTCAGCCCCAGGCGCGCCGGCCACTCGCCGCCGCCACCGATGACCAGCGCCGCGCGCCCGCGGCTGTACTCCTGAAGGGTCAGCAGCGCGCTCGCCATCTTCACCGGGTGCATCTCCCAGGGGCTGATGACGCAGACGCCGAGGCCGACCTGCTGCGTGGCCAGCGCCGCGGGCACCAGCGACATGAACGGGTCGCGCCAGGACACGTAGTTCTGCAGCCACATGCGGCCGATGCCGTGGCGCTCGCAGAGCCTGGCCAGCTCCACCAGCTGCTCGGGGGTCTGGTCGGGTTCCAGCAGGACGTCTACGCGCATGGGCTGTGCTCCAGGGCAGGAAATCGATGGGCCAGTCTAGGGTGGCCTGCGGCAAGGGTCTTGATTTGGGACAGGCGCCTGCAGGCCGGCAACCGGATCGGGGCGACAGTTTACCCAAGTCGCGGGGGGAGCTCGACGGATGCGGCGGGCCCGCAGGGCGGGCTGGCCAGGCGCCGTCCCGGCCTATTCATGCTTCAGCGCATGGATGGGATCGAGCCGCGCCGCACGGATCGCCGGCCAGCTGGCGAAGACCAGGTTGAGCAGCAGCGCCATGGCGAGCGCGAGCAGTGCGTTGCCGGTCTCGAAGATGAAGGGCAGCGCAGCCTGCTGCGCGGTGATGCGTGAGGCGATCCAGCCGAGTCCGAGGCCGAGGGTGGCACCGAGGCTGGCGAGCACCATCGCCTCGAAGGCGAACTGGAAGAAGACATCGGCCGCGGTGGCACCGAGCGCGCGGCGGGTGCCGATCTCCGTGGTGCGGTCGCGCACGGCGATCCAGGCGATGGCCAGCACGCCGAGCCCGGCGACCAGCAGCCCCGAGAGGCCGATCCAGCGCACCAGGAAGCCGAGACGGTTGGCCGAGGCGATCTGGGTCTCGATGAGCTCCATCTGGTTGCCCACCGTGAAATCCGCCGGGCGGAACTCCGAGATGCGGTGGCGCACGCGCAGCAGCTCGTCCACCTGCGCCGAGACCTGCGCCATCCGCGCGGAGTCCTCGAGTTCCAGCAGGATGGCGTTGTAGTGGTCGACGTTGAGCAGCCGGCGCATGGCGGTGGTCAGCGGCACGTAGACCTGCTGGTCCTCGTTGATGGCATCCAGGCCCTGGCCACGCTCGTCGAGCACACCGGCCACCTCGAAGGGCACGCGGTTGATGAACAGCCGCTGTCCCACCGGCGACTCCCCGCCATAGAGGTCGCGGGCCACGCCGTGGCCGAGCAGCGCGACACGCACCGAGCGCCTGAGGTCCTCGTCGTCGAGCAGGCGGCCTTCGGCCACGGCCCAGGACTTGATGCGGAAGAACTCCGGCTCCACGCCGAGCACCGGCGACACCTTGGAACTGAAGCCGGCCTTCAGGCGCAACGCGGCGCTGACCACCGCGGAGGAGCGCTGCAGGCCGTCGACCTCGCGCCGCAGCGCCTGGTAGTCGGGCTCCTGCAGCGTGGTGACGATCTGCCCGGTGCGGGCGCGGCCCGCCACCGCGCGGCTCTGCGCGGCGTTGATCACCACGACGTTGGTGCCGAGCCGGCGGATCTTCTCCAGCACCTGGGCGCGGCCGCCGGAGGCATAGTTGACCGAGGTGACGGCGCCGGCCACGCCCAGCGCCGCGCAGAACACCACCAGCGTGGAACGCAGCCGCGAGCGCCAGATCTGCCGCAGGCAGCCGCGCGCCAGGTGCCGCCAGGTGATCCAGGAGACCTGCATCGCCCGGCCCGGCCGCCCGTCAGGAACGCAGCGCCTGGATCGGATCCACGTTGGCTGCCCGCCAGGCCGGCTGCAGGCCGAACACCAGCCCCACGGCGACGGACATCAGCGCCGCGCCGCCAATGGCGCTCCACAGGATCGCGGGCGGCAGCTTCGTCAACGACGCCGCGAACAGCGTGCCGCCCAGGCCGAGGCCGATGCCGAGCAGGCCGCCCAGGAAGGAGACCGCCGCTGCCTCGACCAGGAACTGCACGAGGATGTCCCGGCGGGTCGCGCCCACCGCACGGCGCACGCCGATCTCCCTGCGCCGCTCCGAGACCGCGATGAGCATCAGGCTCATGATCACGGCGCCGCCGATCAGCGTGGCGATCACCGCGACGCCCAGCATCACCTTCGACAGGGTCGAGCCGACATCGGTGACCCGTGCCACCTGTGCCGCCGGGCTGGTCACGGTGAAGTCGTCCTCGCCAGGCGGCACGATGCCATGGCGCTCGCGCAGCAGCGCGGTGATGTCGGCGATGGCGCGGTCGGCCTGCGCCGGGTCGCGCAGCTGCGCCAGCATGCCCGTGTAGTAGTCGCGGTTGAACAGCCGGCGCGAGGCCGTCGCCACCGGAATGGCCAGCGTGTTGTCCATGCTGGCTCCGCCGGGCCCCACGCCCCGCGGCGCCATGACGCCCTTGACCTGGAACGGCACGTCGGCGATGCGGATCTGCCGGCCGATCGGGTCCTCGGCGGGAAACAGCGTCTTGCGCAGGTCCTCGCCGATCACCGCCACGCGGGCCATGGCCTCGTTGTCCGCGGTGGTGATGCCCTCGCCGAGGGCAATCTCCTCGCCGCGCACCTCGGTCCAGTTGGGCGACACGCCCATGATCGACGGGCTCGCCGTGCGGTCGCCGTACTTCACGTCGACGTCGAAGGCGAACTGGGTGACCGCCACCTGCTTCACCTGCGCCACTTCCCGGGCGATGGCCAGGGCGTCGCCCTCCTTCAGCACCGGCGGCGAGCTGGTCAGCGACGGCATGCCGCGGGTGCTGGCTCCGCCGGGGTTGATGATCACCACGTCGAAGGTGCCGATCATGCGCTTGAAGCGGCGCAGGGTCTCCTGCTTGGTCGCCTCGCCGACCGAGGCCAGCGCGGTGAGCGAGGCAACGCCGATCATGACGCCGAGCATCATGAAGAAGCTGCGCAGGCGGTTGCGCGCCAGCGTGCGCAGGGCCAGGCCGATGGTGCGGCTGATGTTCATGGGCAGGCCTCCTCAGGCCGGGGTCGCCACGGCACCGGCGGCACTGCCGCGGCCGGGCTGCGGGCGGTCGGCGGCAACCTGGCCGTCGCGGATGAGGATCTCGCGCTGGGCGTAGGCGGCCACGCCCTCGTCATGGGTGACCAGCACGATGGTGCGGCCCTCGCGATGCAGTTCCGTGAGCAGCGCCATCACCGCATCGCCGGAGGCGGAATCGAGGTTGCCCGTCGGCTCGTCGGCCAGCAGCAGCGGCGGGTCGTTCATCAGTGCCCTGGCGATCGCCACCCGCTGCTGCTCGCCGCCGGAGAGCTCGGTGACGTAGTGTTCGGCACGCCCGCCGAGGCCCACCTTGCCGAGGATGGCCAGCGCCCGCGCCCGGTCCACAGGCCCGCCGGTGTAGAGCGCGGGTATCTCCACGTTCTCCGCCGCCGTGGTCCGCGGCAGCAGGTTGAAGGACTGGAAGACGAAGCCGATCTTGCGGTTGCGGATGTGCGAGCGCTGCTGGTCGCTGTGGTGCGAGACATCCTCGCCATCGAGCCGGTAGCTGCCGGAAGTCGGCGTGTCGAGGCAGCCGAGGATGTTGAGCAGCGAGGACTTGCCGGAGCCCGAGGCGCCGCGGATGGTGACGAACTCGCCCTGGCGGATGGTGAACGACACGTCCCTGAGGGCGGGCACGGGCGTGCCATCGCCCCGGGTGTAGGTCCTGGCGAGGTGGCTGGCTTCGATCATGATCTCCCTGCCTGGCCGGCGGCGCCGGACTGCGGTTGCGGGCTGACGAGGACGCGGTCCGTCGGGCCGAGGCCCTGGCGGATCTCGGTGAAGCTCGCATCGCGGGTGCCGATGCTGACGGCCTTGCGCACCAGTTCGCCGCCCTGCTCCACCCAGACGTAGCGCTCGGAGCCCTCGCGCTGGACGCTGGCATTGGGCACCACCAGCGCCTCGCGCTCGGCGGTGCGGATGGAGACGTTCGCGGTCATGTCGGGCTTGAGCAGCTCCGCCGGCGAGTCGATGCGGATCATGACCTCGAAATTCACCACGCCCGAGATGATGCTGCCCTTGGGCGCGATGCGCGCCACGCGGCCCTCGAACTCGCGGCTCGGGTAGGCCTCCACCGTGAACATCACCGGGTTGCCGACGGCGACATTGCCGATGTCGGTCTCGTCGACCATGGCGATGAGCTCCAGCGCGCCGTCCTCGATGACGGTGGCGAAGGTCGGCGTGTTGAACGATGCCGCCACCGTCTCGCCCTCCTGGGTGGCGACCGAGGCCACGGTGCCGGTGATGGGCGAGCGGATCACCGCATAGGACAGGTCGGTCTGCACGACCTCCATGTCGCGGCGGGCCTTGACCAGCATCGCCCGCGCTTCGTCCAGCGCGATCTGCGCGTCCTCGACCTGGCTCCGCGCCACCAGCTTGCGCTCGTCCAGCTGCCGGGCGCGGGACAGCTCCACCTCGGCGCGGCGCACACCCTGCTCCTCGACGGCGACCTGGGCGCGGGCCTGCGCCAGGCGCGCCTCCAGGCCGCTGGCATCGATCTCGGCGATGATGTCGCCCTTGCGGATCTTCGAGCCGACCTCGACATTGAGCTTCTCGACGATGCCCGAGAGCTGCGCGCCGACGCGCACCTCGCCGCCGACCCGCAGGCGCAGCACGCCGGTGGCCAGCACGCTGGCCGCCATGGTGCGCCGCTCGGGGGTGGCGAACACGCGTTCGCCGGCCTCGGCGGTCGCGCCCGCGCGGCTGTAGGCATACCAGGCGCCCCCGGCCAGGCCGAGGGCGACGACCACACCCGCGACGATTGTGCCTGTCTTCACCGGATCGGCTTCTCCGCAGGCACCGCCTACTTCTTGTCGTACACCAGTTCCATGGGGTCCTTGCCGGCGCGCTCGGTGCGCACCGTCATGGTCTTCCCGTCGGCGGACAGCGTGCGGGTCTCGGTCTTCACCGTCCTGGTGCCGGCCACCGCGCCCTCCGCGGTCCAGGTCACCACCAGCTTGCTGCCGTCCCACTTCGCCAGGGTCTCGGACTTGTCGCCCATGGGCCCTTCGTTCGGCACGCTGGTCTTGCCGGTGAGGTCGTAGCTGACCTTGCGGGCGGTGGTCTTCCCCATGAAGGTGGTGCTGAAATCCAGGGTGAGCTGCTCCGGCGACTGGCTGATCGCCACGGTCTCGGTGATCGCCTTGACCATGCCGAGGTTCTGGCCCTTGTCGGTGTTGAGCGCCCAGTTGCCGCTGAAATCGGCGGAGGCGGCGGCGATGGCGGCGGCAACCAGCAGCTGGCTGGCCACGAGTACGAGTACGGATGCGGTTCTGTGGATCATCGCGGATTCTCCCTGGTGTTGGACGATGTGATGCCCTGGCGCCTAGGAACCGGCGGCCTGCGGCTTGCAACGCACCTCGTAGCGCAGCGCGCGGTGGGCCGGATTGTCCTCCAGCGTATCGAACTTGCGCCGCTTCAGCACCTCGTGGCCACCCGGGCACATCTGCCGCAGCTCCAGCCAGTCGTCCAGCCATTGCAGGCGCTGGGACTCGGCGGCGGCGCTGTCCTCGGGAAATTCGCCGTTGACCGAGGCATCGAAGTAGAACAGGTCGCTGCGGTCACGGGGCACGGTGATGTCGGTGAGGCGGTGGCGGTTGTAGGTGTCGGGCGTGTCGAAAGCGACGCAGGCGCCGAGGGTGGCGGCGAGCAGTGCGATGGTGATGGCCAGTCCGGTGTCCGGTCTCACGCTTCCTCCCGGGGTTCAGGGCAGGCGCGCCGCGAAGCGCAGGCGCACGTAGTCGACGACCCAGCTGCCGTCGGGCTGCTGCAGGGCCGGCCTCAGCGCCGCGGTGACGGCGTCGAAGAAGCCGTCGACCCCGGCGGGGGCCAGTCCTGCGGTGAAGGCGTCGGCGAAGGTGGCGAGCCAGTCCCGCACCGAGCCGGGCAACGGTGTGGGCCGCGGGAAGTGCTGCATGGTCTCGACGCGGAAGCCATGGCCTTCCAGCAGCGCGGCATATTGTGCCGGGCCGGGATTGAACCAGGGCTGCACGGCCGGCAGGCCGCGGCGGCAGCGCTCGGCGTTCAGGGCGCCGACGATGGCGGCGATGTTGTCCGCCCCGCCGAACTCGCCGACGAAGCGCCCGCCCGGGCGCAGCGCGCGCCGCACGCCGGCGACGACGGTGGCAGCATCCTGCATCCAGTGCAGCGCGGCGTTGCTGAACACCGCGTCGAACTCCGCGTCGAATGCCAGCGCCTCGCCGCTCATCACCCGGGCGTCCAGCCCCAGCGCGCGGGCGGCGGCCACCATCCCGGGGCTCGAGTCCACGCCGACCACCTCGCAGCCCAGGGCCGCCAGGCTGGCGGTGAGCGGGCCGTCGCCACAGCCGAGGTCGAGGATGCGCTCACCGGGCCGCGGTGCCAGCAGCTCCACCACCCCCGCGCCGAGCCGGGTGACGAAGCGTGCATTCTCGGCGTACTGCCGCGGATCCCAGTGCTGGTGGGCACGATCATCCATGCAGCCCATCATAAGCGCTTAAAGGTGCCTGACATATTTTCTCGGCAAAAAGGTGCCTGACATATTTTCTTATTTTCTCAGCGCAGCCAGTTGACGAACAGCGTGATGATCAGCGCGTTGGCGAAGTCGATGAAGAACGCGCCCACCAGCGGCACCACGAGGAAGGCCCGGGGCGAGGGGCCGAAGCGGCCGACGAGGGCCTGCATGTTGGCCACGGCATTGGCGGTGGTGCCCATGGCGAAGCCGATGAAGCCGCTGGCCATGACGGCGGCATCGTAGTCGCGACCCATGACGCGGAAGGCGCCGATCGCGGCCAGCAAGGCCACCAGCAGCAGCTGCGCCACCAGGATGGCGAACAGCGGCAGCGCCTGGCCGGCCAGTTCCCAGATCCGCAGGTCCATCAGCGCCACCACCAGGAAGATGTTCAGCGCCACGCCACCGACGAACTCCATGGCGTTCTCGTCGATGCCGAACCAGCCGCTGGCCTCGTCGAGGTTGCGCAGCAGCGAGGCCACGACCATGGCGCCGATGTAGGCCGGCAGGGTCAGGCCGGCCTGCTGGATCCAGTGGCTCAGCACGCTGCCCGCCCCCATGGCCAGGGCCAGCACCGCCAGGTTGCGGATCACCAGCGAGTCCTCGCGTTCCATGTCCACGGTCAGTTCGCGGCGCGGGTACTCCACCGGGAATTCCAGCTCCTGCCGCAGTTCCCGGGGCGACCCGGGGCGGGCATGCAGGCCGTGGCGGCGGATCAGCAGCGTGCCCACCGGGTTGCCGGCGAGCCCGCCGCCGACGATGCCGAACACCGCCGAGGTGATGGCGATGACGGCCGCCGCGTCCAGCCCGGCCTCCTCGAACAGCGGGGCGAAGGCCAGCCCCGTGGCCGGCCCGCCCACCAGGGTCACCGAGCCCGCCATGACGCCGAGCAGCGGCGATTCGCCGAAGGCGGCGGCCAGCGCCATGCCCACGCCGTTCTGGGCAAAGCAGGCCGCCACCGCGAAGGCCAGGAAGACCAGCACCGCCAGTCCGCCCCGGCGCAGCAGCGCCAGGCTCGCGCCCATGCCGATGGTGGTGAAGAAGGCGACGTTGAGCACCGGCTGCGCCGAGGTATCCAGCGACAGGTTGACCACGCGGTCGCGGCAGATGAAGACCAGCAGCGCGAACCCCAGCCCCCCCACCACGGCCGAGGGGATGTTCAGCCGGTCGAGAAAGCTGACTCTCTGGCGCAGCTTTACGCCGGCGTAGTAGACCACGGCGGCGAGGGTCAGCGTCTGCAGCAGGTCCAGCCTGAGTTCCAGCATGGGGCCGGACTTTACACCGCCTCGTGCCCGTCCTGCCGGCTGCGGCAAAGCGCCGTGGTCCCCTTGCCGGCGAAACATGGGTATCATCCGTCGGCTGGCCGTACTTGGGACACGGCCACGCACCCTGGGGAGGATCCACGCCATGACCAAGCAAACGGCCGGGAACACCCGGCACCCTGACTCATCGCCCGCATCCATCGTCCGGAGGCTGGGGCTCGCCGCCGCGCTGCTGCTGCCCATCGCCGTACCGGCCGCGGACCAGGGCCCCGGCATCGAGGAAATCGTCGTCACGGCGCGCAAGGTCCAGGAGCGCCTCGAGGACGTGCCGCTGGCCATCACCGCCTTCAGCGAGCAATCCATCGAGTCGGCCGGCATCACCGACCTCAAGGATGTCGCCAACCTCACCCCGGGCCTGCAGTTCTACAACGCGCTCGGCGAAGCGCTGCCGACCCCCATCATCCGTGGCGTGGCGCCCACCGACATCCTCGGGCGCGAGAACAACGCCGCCATCTTCATCGACGGCGTCTACATCTCCGGCCGCGAGGGGCTGAACTTCAGCCAGCTCGACCTCGAGCGCATCGAGGTAGTGAAAGGCCCGCAAAGCGCCCTCTACGGCCGCAACGCCTTCAGCGGCGCCATCAATTTCGTCACCAAGCGGCCGAGCGACGTGTTCGAGGCCAAGAGCGCCATGACGGCTGGCAACCGCGGCAAGTTCTCCGCCAGCGGCTCGGTCAGCGGCCCGCTCATCGACGGCACGCTCAACGGCCGTTTCGGCATGAGCTACGACGGCTGGGACGGTTCCTACGACGACCCGCTGCACGGCAAGGACGTCGGCGGCTACACCTACCGCACCGTGCAGGGCAGCCTGCTGTGGACGCCGACCGACACGCTCGACATCCTCACCCAGGCCTACTACTCCAACGACGACATCGCCGATTCCTCCACCACGGGGATCCAGGCCAACTGCGAGAACGTCGCCCTCTACAACCCGCGCCTGAGCAATGCGGCCGGCGTGCCCTACCGCAACCCGATCAACAGCAACTACTGCGGCGAAATTCCCTCGATGTCGAACAACGACATCCCCAAGAACATCTTCGCCGGCGGCGAGAACCGCGAGCTGCTGCGCACCAGCCTGAACATCGACTGGGACATCGGCGTCGGCGACATCAGCGCGCTGACCGGCTACACCGACACCAAGCAGGACGGCAACCTCGACTTCAGCCGCGGCCTCGGCGACAGCGTGCCCTTCGTGTACTGCATCGGCACCTACAACGTCATCTGCGACAACGGCAATACACCGACCCCGCTCAAGCGCTTCTACTCGGGTGTCATCGACCGCGAGGGCGGCAGCGAGACCCGCGAATTCAGCCAGGAGCTGCGCTTCACCAGCCCGGGGACCGAGGCCTTCCGCTGGTCGGCGGGCGCCTACTTCTACGACATCCGCGACGAAAGCCGGGCCGGCCAGAACCTGCTGACCGGCACCCTGCCCCCCGACCTGCAGCCCCTGCTCAGCAGCGGTGCCTTCTGCCCCTGCGGCCCCGGCGCGCCCGGCAAGTACCTGGCCCCCTTCGGCAGCGGGCTGTTCGTCACCGATCCCGGCTATGCCAACGAGGCGATGGAGCAGCTCATCAAGACCCGCTCCTGGGCGGGCTTTGCCTCGGTGGAGCAGGACTTCCTCGAGCGCTGGAAGATCCGCGGCGAACTCCGCTACACCTGGGAGAAGAAGGACTACACCCAGTGGTCCGCTCCCGACATCAAGTACGAGGACATGGGCCATTACCAGCCCCATGTCGAACCGCCCAGCGAGGAGAGCAACAGCTGGGACTGGGTGAGCGGCCGCATCACCCTGGACTACAAGACCGACAACGGCTGGCTGCTCTACACCTCGCTGGCAAACGCCTCCAAGAGCGGCGGCTTCAACGGCGATTCCGTCAAGTTCCTCGATCCGGTCACCAATGCAGAGGGTCCCGAAGTACCGATCATCGAGGCCTACGATCCGGAGAAGAACTGGACCGTGGAAGTCGGCCTCAAGGGCCGCACCGCGGACCAGCGCCTGGGCATCGATCTCTCGGCCTACCGCATCGACTGGACCGATATCGTGCTGCCGCAGGTGCTCGGCTCCTACGTAGACCCGACCGACGGCGTGCTGAAGACCGCCACGGAAATCTTCACCCTGAAGCGCAACACCGGCGATGCCACGGTCTGGGGCTGGGAGCTGGAGGCCGACCTGCTGATCAACGACGACTGGCGCGCCCGCCTCGGTGTCTCCTACACGGATTCGACCTGGGACAAGGCCAAGCAGGCCACCTACCAGTTCTTCCCGAGCTTCTACACCACCGACCCGAGCTGCGTTCCCGCGGAGATCCGCAACCTGCCGGCGAACCAGCGCGACGCCAAGGAGGCCTCCTGCGCCGCCGATTCCGGCGACATCTCCGGCAACCACATGCTCCGCGTCTCGCCCTGGACGGTCAACGCAACGCTGCAGTACCGCCACCCGCTCTTCGGTGACTGGGACTTCTACGGCCGCGGCGACGTGCTGTGGAAGGACAAGTGGTTCGTCGGCAACGACAACCAGAGCTGGATCGAGGCCTCCACCTTCGTCAACCTGAAGCTCGGCGTGGAGTCGGGCCGCTACACCGTCGAGGCCTACGTGGACAACCTGCTGGACTACGACGACCCGATCGGCGCCTACCGCGACATCTACTGGAGCAACACCCAGGACATGTCCTCGCGCGACAACCCGCCGACCAGCTCCATGGGCGACTTCCCGCCGATCCGCATGACCATCAACCAGCCGCGCCTGCGCACCTGGGGCCTGACGGCGCGGGTGCGTTTCGGCGGCGCGGAGCGCTGATCCGGCGGCGGCCCGTGCTCAACGTCTTCACGCTGGCCAACGGCCGCCTCGACCAGCAGGACATCCAGGTCCCCGCGCCACCTGGCGCTGCCAGACCCGTGTGGGTCGACCTGGATGCGCCGACGCCCGAGGAGGAAGCCTGGGTCGCGCAGCACTTCGGCCTGCGGCTGCCGAAGGACGCCGGCGAGGACGACCTGGAGGAATCCGCGCGCTTCTACGAGGAGGACAACGGCGAGCTGCACATCCGCTCGGACTTCCTCCTCGACGACGACCGCACCGCGCGCAACGTGCGCGTGGCCTTCATCCTCGCGGACAACGTGCTGTTCTCCGTGCACCGCGAGGACCTGCCGGTATTCCGCCTGCTGCGCCTGCGGGCGCGACGCATCCCCGCCCTGATCGAGGATGCGCGCGACGTGCTGCTGAAGCTCTACGATGCCAACGTCGAGTACTCGGCCGACGCCCTCGAGGACATCTACGACGTGCTGGAGCAGGTCAGCGCGCGGGTGCTGCGCAAGGACGTCGACGACATCGCGGCCGGCGAGGCGCTGACGGCGATCGCCGGCGAGGAAGACCTCAACCGGCGCATCCGCCACAACGTCATGGACACGCGCCGCGCGGTCAGCTTCCTCATGCGGCGGCGCCTGCTCAATGCCGAGCAGTTCGAGGAAGCCCGGCAGATCCTGCGCGACATCGACTCGCTGGATTCACACACCAAGTTCCTGTTCGACAAGATCAACTTCCTGATGAGCGCCACCGTCGCCTTCATCAATATCAACCAGAACAAGATCATCAAGATCTTCTCGGTGGTGTCGGTGGCGCTGCTGCCGCCGACCCTGATCGCCAGCATCTACGGCATGAACTTCCGCAACATGCCGGAACTCGACCAGAGCTGGGGCTACCCCTTCGCGCTGCTGCTGATGCTGGCCTCGGTGGCCGCCCCGCTGATCTGGTTCCGCCGCAAGGGCTGGCTGCGCTGAGCGGCGCCGTGGATCAGGCCGCCAGCAGCGGGATGTGCTCGCGGGTGGCGGCGAACTTCACCTCCGGCCACTTCTCCTGCACCAGACGCAGGTTGATCATCGTCGGCGCGAAGTACACCAGGCTGCCGCCGGCATCATGGGCGAGGTTGGTCAGGTAGCGGTCGCGGAATTCGCCGAGCCGCTTCACGTCCGCGCAGCTGACCCAGCGGGCGGTCTGCACATCCACGCCCTCGAAGGCGGCCTCGACACCGTATTCGTCACGCAGCCGGTAAGCCACCACGTCGAACTGCAGCATGCCCACGGCGCCGAGGATCAGGTCGTTGCCGAGCAGCGGCCGGAAGAACTGCGTGGTGCCCTCCTCGGCGAGCTGCCCCAGGCCCTTGATCAGCTGCTTCATGCGCAGCGGATCCTTCAGGCGCACGCGGCGGAACAGCTCGGGCGCGAAGCTCGGGATGCCGGTGAAGGTCAGCTCCTCGCCGGTGGTGAAGGCATCGCCAACGGCAATGGTGCCGTGGTTGTGCAGGCCGATGATGTCGCCGGCCCAGGCTTCCTCGACATGGCCGCGGTCGGCAGCCATGAAGGTCAGGGCATCGGACACCCGCAACTCCTTGCCCGAGCGCACGTGGAACAGCTTCTGGCCGGACACGAAGCGGCCCGAGCACAGGCGCATGAAGGCGATGCGGTCGCGGTGCTTCGGGTCCATGTTGGCCTGGATCTTGAAGACGAAGCCGCTGAGCGCCGCCTCGCCGGGATCCACCACGCGGCTGGTGGTCGGCCGCGGCCGCGGCGGCGGCGCATGGTCGACGAAGAAGTCGAGCAGCGGCTGCACGCCGAAGTTCACCATTGCCGAGCCGAAGAATACCGGCGTCTGCCGGCCCGCCAGGTAGGCGGCCGCGTCGAAGGGATGCGAGGCGCCCTGCACCAGCTCCAGCTCGCCGCGCAGCTCGGCCAGCATGTCCTCGCCGATGGCGGCGGCCAGCGCCGGGTCGTCGAGCCCCCTGAAGATGGTCGAATCCTGGCGGGTGAAGTTGCGCCCGGGCTCGTAGAGGTGCACCTCGTCCTCGAGCAGGTGGTAGACGCCCTTCAGGCGCCCGCCCATGCCGATCGGCCAGGTCACCGGCGCGCACTGGATCTTCAGCACCTGCTCGATCTCGTCAAGCAGCTCGATGGGGTTGCGCCCCTCGCGGTCGAGCTTGTTGACGAAGCTCATGATGGGCGTGTCGCGCAGCCGGCAGACCTCCATCAGCTTGATGGTGCGCGCCTCCACGCCCTTGGCGCCGTCGACCACCATCAGCGCCGAGTCCACCGCGGTCAGCACCCGGTAGGTGTCCTCGGAGAAGTCCGCGTGCCCCGGGGTGTCCAGCAGGTTGACGATGCGCTCGCGGTAGGGGAACTGCAGCACCGAGGAGGTCACCGAGATGCCGCGCTCCTTCTCCAGCGCCATCCAGTCCGAGGTGGCGTGGCTCGCCGCCTTGCGCGCCTTCACGGAGCCCGCCATGCGGATCGCCCCGCCGAAGAGCAGCAGCTTCTCGGTCAGCGTGGTCTTGCCCGCGTCCGGGTGCGAGATGATCGCAAAGGTGCGGCGCCGGGCGATTTCGGTCTGCAGCGTCGTGTCGGGCATGGGGCGCGTGGGGCCGCCGGGGCGGAGGTCGCAGGGCGCGCAGTATAGGCGACCCGGAGGCGCCGCTGCTACCGACTACGGCGGCGGAACAGAACGTCGTGGTGCGACAGCAGGGCAACAGCGTCGTAGGCCGGCTTCAGCCAAGCTTCCACTGCTGGCCGATCGCGTACCTCGATGAGCATGTAGTCAGGCCGTACGCTCGTCATGCCCTTCAGCACTTCCAGCTCGTAGCCCTCCACGTCGAGGGACAGGAAGTCGACCCGCGTGATGCAATGTTCCGCAAGCACGTCATCCATCGTGCGCGCGCGCACTTTGACTTCATAGGTATCAATCCGCTGCACGGCACGGCCTCGCTCCAGATGCTCGCGATCGGCTGCCTCGGACTTCATCGCCCCCTCGACGATGGACATGAGGTTGCAGTACTGCATGGAGACCTCGTCGCGCGGGTCACCCCGGGCAACGAGCGCGGCGTTCTCCACGATGCAACCCGGCCGGTTGCGCCGGCAACGCTCGGCAAGTTCCGGGATCGGCTCCACCAGCAGGCCGGTCCAGCCACGGTAACGCTCGAAATACAGCGTGTTGCTCTGTGTGATGCCGTCGTTGGCGCCGGCCTCGATGAAAAAGCCGCCCCGCCGGTCCAGCCACCGCAGGAGCTTTCGATCCAGGTCGTTGAGCGCGAAGCTCGGTCGCTGGAAACGTCGCAACAAGCGTCGAGCGAAGGAGGTCATCATGAACCCGCCGGTGGCGTGAACCCCGCAGGACACACCAACCCTGCCCGCTTCAGGGCCTGTACCCGGGAAACAGCCTCTACTGGCACCGCCAGAGCAACGATGATCGCCATCCCATGAGTGTAACGGCGACGCCAGTGCAGGCCAATTCCGCCCCGCTCGCTCCCGGGAGACCGTACGCATAGAATCCGCCTTTTGGCGCAGGAAGGGCATCGTGCAACGCGTACCGGTAAACGAACCGCTGCTCGACGGCCGGGAACGGGACCTCTTGCTCCAGTGCATCGACACCGGCTGGATTTCCTCCGAAGGCCCGTTCATTCCCGAGTTCGAGAAGCGCATGGCCGCTGCCGCCGGGCGCCGCTTCGGGGTGGCCGTCAGCAACGGCTCGGCGGCGCTTGATGCGGCGGTGGCGGCGCTGCGCCTCGGACCGGGAGACGAGGTCATCCTGCCGAGCTTCACCATCATTTCCTGTGCCGCGGCCATCGTGCGCGCCGGCGCCACGCCGGTGGTGGTGGATGCCGACCCCGTCACCTGGAACATGGATGTCTCGCGGCTGGAGGCGGCCGTGACGCCGCGCACCCGCGCCATCATGGCGGTGCATATCTACGGCCTGCCCACGGACATGGACCCGGTGCTCGACCTGGCCAGCCGCCACGGCCTGCGGGTCATCGAGGACGCCGCCGAGATGCACGGCCAGACCTGCCGCGGCCGGCCCTGCGGCAGCTTCGGCGACCTCAGCGTGTTCAGCTTCTACCCGAACAAGCACGTGACCACCGGCGAAGGCGGCATGATCGTCACCGACTCCGAGGAACTGGCGGAGCGCTGCCGCTCGCTGCGCAACCTGTTCTTCAACCCGGCGCGGCGCTTCGTCCACGAGGAGCTCGGCTGGAACCTGCGCATGACCAACCTGCAGGCCGCGCTGGGCATCGCCCAGCTGGAGCGCCTGCAGGAGTTCGTCGCCCGCAAGCGACGCATGGGCCGCCTCTACGGCGAGCTGCTCGGCCACCGCGAGGACATAGAGCTGCAGCCGGCGGCCACGGCATACGCCGCGAACATCTGGTGGGTGTTCGGCCTCGTGTCCCGGCGCGACGATCTCGACGCCGAGACCCTCGCCAGGCGGCTCGCCGCGCGCGGCGTCGGCACGCGGCCGTTCTTCTGGCCCATGCACGAGCAGCCGGTGTTCCGGAAAATGGGTCTGTTCGGCAGCACCAGCTGCCCGGTCGCCGAGCGCATCGCCCGCCAGGGCCTCTACCTGCCGAGCGGCATGGCGCTCACCGAGGAACAGCTGCGGTATTCGGCCGCCGCCCTGCTGGAAGCGCTCGATGAGCGCGTTTGAACGCTATTCGCGCTACTACGACCTGCTCAACGCGGGCAAGGACTATGCCGCCGAGGCGGCCTACGTTGCGCGCCAGCTCCGAGCCGCCGATGCCCGGGCACGCCGCGTGCTGGAACTCGGCTCGGGCACCGCGCGCCATGCCCGCCTGCTGGCGGCCGCGGGCTTCGAAGTCTGCGGCGTGGAGATGAGCGGCACCATGCTGGCGGCGGCGCGTGCGGCGCTGGAACAGGAGCCACCCGCCCTGCGGCAGTGCCTGGAGCTGGTGCAGGGCGACGCACGCCATGTACGCCTGGAGCGGCGTTTCGATGCCGTGGTCTCGCTGTTCCACGTAGTGAGTTACCAGGTCCGCAACGAGGACCTGGCGGCGATGTTCGCCACCGCCCGCCATCACCTCGCTCCCGGCGGGCATTTCTTCTTCGACTACTGGCATGGGCCGGGGGTCCTCACCGACCTCCCCGGACCGCGCGAGAAGCAGGGCGAAGACGAGTCCTTCGCCGTCACCCGCCGCGCACGCCCGGAGATGCTGCCCCGGCAGAACCTGGTGAAGGTCCACTACGAGATCACCGGACGGGACAAGCACAGCGGCACCACGGAGCACATCGAGGAAACCCACCCGATGCGCTATCTCTTCGAGCCGGAGCTGGCGCTCCTGCTCGGGGCGGCGGGATTCCGCGTCCTGCGCAGCATGGCGTGGATGGCCGACGCCGCACCGGCGCTCGACACCTGGAACGCCTGCACCCTGGCCGAGGCGCTATGAGGGTCGGCATCTTTCTCGGCGAACTGGCGCCGACCGCCGGCGGTGCGCACACCTACCAGCAGACCCTGCTCGACAACCTGCGCCATCACGACACCGGTCACGAGTTCCTCTGCTTCCACTACGGTGCCGCACCCGCGGCCGCTGCCTCCGGCATGCGCCACGTCCGCCTCGAACCGCGGGGCGGCACGAACTCGCGGCTCGGCGGCCTCGCGCGCGCCATGGGACGCCGGCAGCGGCTGCCGTCGAGCCGCAAGCGCCGGGCGCTGCAGGCTGCCGCGCGCGCCGAACGCATCGAGCTCATGTGGTTTCCGACCCAGGACTGGGAGCCGGTCGATGTGCCGTTCATTTACACGGTCTGGGACCTGCAGCACCGCCTGCAGCCCTGCTTCCCGGAAGTGTCGGTCACGGGCCTGGATTTCGACCGGCGCGAGGAAGCATTCCGGCACATCCTGCCGCGCGCCACCTGGGTGGTGGTACCCAACGAAGCCCTCAGGGACGAGGTGCAGCTGTTCTACGGCCTGCCCGCCGGGCGCATCGCAATGCTGCCGCAGCCGACCCCGGACTTCGCGCTTGCCGCAGCCGCAACGGCCACCCCGGCGCCACGCAGCCTGGCCGGCGATCCGCTGTTCTACCCGGCGCAGTTCTGGCCACACAAGAACCACGTCGTGCTGCTGCATGCCCTGCGGCTGCTGCGGGATCGCGATGGCCTGCGGCCGCGCCTCATCCTCACCGGCGCCGACAAGGGCAACCTCGCTCATGTGCGCGCCACCGGCGAGCGGCTCGGCGTCTGGGAACAGGTGGAGCACCGCGGCTTCGTTCCGCAGGCGGAGCTGGCCAGCCTCTACCAGCAGGCTTTCGCGCTCGTTTTCCCGTCGTTCTTCGGCCCCGAAAACCTGCCGCCCCTCGAGGCCTTCGCGCTCGGCTGCCCGGTGGTGGCAGCGCGCGTGTCCGGCGCCGAGCACCAGCTCGGCGACGCGGCGCTGCTGTTCGACCCGCGCAGCGAGGAAGAACTGCGCAGGGCGCTGCTGCGACTGCAGGACGAAGCGGGCCTGCGCGCCACGCTGACCGCGCGCGGTGCCGCCCGCGCCCAGGCCTGGACCGGACGTGAATTCAGCGCAGCACTGCTGCGGCTCATCGACGAATTGGCCGGCGTGCGCCGCTGCTGGAGCAGCGACACGCCCTACGTGCACAGCTGAGGCGGTCAGCTTCCCAGCAGCCGGCGGATGCCGCGAAACCAGCGCCGCCGGGGGGCTGCCGGAGCGGTACCGGCTCCACTGCCCAGGTACATGGCCAGGCAGCCGGGATGCACCAGTGCCGGCGGCATGCCATCCTGCCGCGGCGGCGGTGGCCGCAGCTCCGCCATACGCTGGTTGCGCACATAGAGCATCAGGTTCTGCCGGTACCACCAGTCGAGCCGTCCGTCGTCCCAGAATGCCGGCCGGATCCAGTCCAGGCACTGGAAGCCGCGCGCGGCGAACAGCCGGGCCCACCAGGCCGGCCATTGTTCGTTGATGTGGCCTTCACCGGTCTGGCCGGGAATCGCGGCGGCGAACAGCACGAAATCGGCTGCATTGCACAGCGTATCGACGAAACCCGCCGCCGCCGCCTCGGGCAGGTGCTCCGCGCATTCCAGGCTCATGGCCAGGTCCACGCGCTGCGCGAAGGTGATCCCCTCGGCGAGATTGCAACGCACCAGCGCATCGGCAGGAATCTGCAGGTGTTCGGCCGGCACCCAGTCGCCATCGAAGCCGTGGACCCGCGCCCCCGCCTCCCGCCAGACCGACAGCCAGGTCCCCACGCCGCAGCCCAGGTCCAGCACCGAATTCACGGGCATCGGCAGGCGTTCACGCACGAAGGCCGTGACGGCGCGGGCTGCCGGCAGGGTGCGCTGGTGGCGCTCGGAGTAGTAGCTGCCGCTGTACAAGGCTTCGCTCATGGGCTCACCCTAGAAATACGATTTCTGCAGGACCCAGGCCAGCAGCCGCGGATCGCGGCGAACGGCCTGCTGGTGGAACTCGTAGCCCTCATCATGGCTCTGCCGCAGCTCCCGCTGGATCTCGCTGTCGGGGATGGCGGCGAAATCCGCCGGTACGCGCCCCAGCAGGCGGCGCAGCGAGCGGCGTAGCCGGCGGCGCAGTACCTTCGATGACAAGCCGGCGCGCTGCAAGCCGCCCGCGCGGCGGATCGCCGTGTAGGAGTCGGAAATGCCCTGGTTGAACTGACGCTGGCGGAAGTACCCGGCCGTGAGACGCGAGGCGGGAATGCAATGCTGGATGCTGGCGTCGGGATGGTAGAACGCCAGCAGCCCCTGCTCCTCCACGTATGCCGAGACCCAGGACTCGCCGTCACCGCGGAAACGGATCAGTTCCTGCGGAAAGCCATCCGGATGGAAGCCGCCGGCAGCCAGCAACACGGAGCGGCGCACGGCGAAGTTGCAGCCGAAGACCAGCGTTGGCGGAATCGGCCGCGGCCTGTCGCCGAGGTCGAGGATGGACAGGTCCGGCAGCACACGGCGCTCGGCCTGCGGCTGCTCCCACAGGCGCCGGATCCAGTCCGGTGGGGTGGCGCCCCACTCGGGCAGCACGCGCCCGCCCGCCATCGCCACCCGCGGATCCGCCATGGCTTCGCGCAGGCCGGCCAGCCAGCCCGGCGCGGCCCTGATGTCATCGTCCACGTACACCAGAATATCGCCGCGGCTCTCCCGCAGTCCCTTGTGCCGGCCCACGTGCAGGCCAGGCTCGGCCGCGTGGTGATAGGCCAGCCCGGGGTGCCGCGCGCGCAGCTCGTCCACCAGCGCGCGGGTGCCGTCGGTCGAGCCGTTGTCGACGACGAGCACCTCGAAGCGTCCATGCTCCAGGCGCTGCTCGAGGATCGAGGCCAGCGCTACGCGCAGCGCCTCGCAGCGGTTGCGCGTCGGCACCACGACGCTGAAGTCCATCGCCGCGCCGGGCACGGTCAGCGCGGCCGGCTGGCCGCGAACCGCGTCTTGTCCTGGTCGCCGGCGTAGGGGCCCTGCTTCACCTCGACCATCTCGACCTCCTCCAGCACCTCGAAGCCATGGCCGCCCTGGACGAGCAGGATGACGTCCCCGCCCTCCAGCGTGCGGCTGTCGAGGTACTGGCGGTCCTCGCCGTAGAAGTCCACGCGCAGCCGGCCCTTGCGCAGCAGCAGCACCTCGGAGGTGTACTGCACCTCCCGCGGCACCGGGTTGTGGATGTGGGGATCGATAGTCTTGCCGGCGGCATGGCGCATGTAGGCCACCTGCTGGGAAAAGCTGCCGGGCGTGAAGAAATGCACGCCGGGCTCGCGGAAACGGCCCGAGAGGATGATGGCGAACGTCCTGCCGCCGAACTCGATGTGCTCGACCATGGTCTTCCCCGCCGGCCGGATGCGCCAAGGGGCGGCGGCTGCCGGCAGGCGCGATGTTGCCTTCCGCCATCGCGCTTCACAAGGCCGGCCGCTACACTGCGCCCCCCGATGCTCACCTTCGCCAACGTCACGCTCTCGCGCGGACCCCGCACGCTGCTCACCGACGTGAGCTTCGCCGCCTATGCCGGCTGGCGCGTGGGTGTCGTGGGGCGCAACGGCACCGGCAAGACCAGCCTGTTCGGCCTCGTCACCGGCGAGATCGCGCCGGATGCGGGGACCGTCTCGCTGCCGCGCAACCTGGCCGTGGCCAGCGTCGCCCAGGAGACCCCGGCCAGCCCGCGCAGCGCCCTCGACTATGCGCTGGACGGCGACGCCGAACTGCGCGCCACCGAGGCGGAGCTGGCCGCGGCCGAGGCGGCCCACGACGCCGCGCGCATCGCCCGCCTGCACGAGCACCTCTACACCATCGACGGCTATGCGGCCCGCGCGCGGGCGGCGAAGCTGCTGCAGGGCCTGGGCTTCGAGGAGGCGGACCAGGCGCGTGCCGTGGCGGAGTTCTCCGGCGGCTGGCGCATGCGCCTCAACCTGGCGCGCGCCCTGCTCTGCCGCTCGGACCTGCTGCTGCTCGACGAACCCACCAACCACCTCGACCTGGATGCCGTGCTGTGGCTGCAGGCGTGGATGAAGTCCTATGCCGGCACCCTGCTGGTGATTTCCCACGACCGCGACTTCCTCGACGCCGTCACCACCCACACCCTGCACCTCGCCCAGGGCACGGCGACGCTCTACACCGGCAATTACTCGCAGTTCGAACGCCTGCGTGCCGAGCGCATGGCGCAGCAGGGCGCATTGCGCGCCCAGCAGCAGCGCCAGATCGCCCACCTGCAGTCCTTCGTCGACCGCTTCAAGGCCAAGGCCAGCAAGGCGCGCCAGGCGCAGGCGCGGGTGAAGATGATCGAGCGCATCCGCCTCGCGGCGCCGGCGCATGCCGATGCCGAGTTCGACTTCACGATCCCGGCGCCGGAACGCCTGCCCGAGCCGCTGCTGGTGCTCGACCGCGCCGCCGCCGGCTACGGCGAGCGCACGGTGCTCTCCGGCGTGCGCATGACGCTGTCGCCGGGCGATCGCCTCGGCATCCTCGGCCCCAACGGCGCCGGCAAGTCCACGCTCACCAGGCTGCTGGCCGGTACCCTCGAACCCCGGGCCGGCGCCGTGGTGCGCAGCCCCTGGCTCGGCGTCGGCTACTTTGCCCAGCACCAGCTCGAGCAGCTCGATCCCGCGGCCTCGCCGCTCGACCACCTGCGCCGCCAGGCACCGCGCCTCGGCGAGAAGGCCGGCCGCGAGTACCTCGCCGCCTACCACTTCCGCGGCGACCGGGTCTTCGAGCCCGTGGGTCCGTTCTCGGGCGGCGAGAAGGCGCGCCTCGCGCTCGCACTGCTGGTCCATGGCCGGCCGAACCTGCTGCTGCTGGACGAGCCCACCAACCACCTCGACCTCGACCTGCGCCATGCGCTGGAGATCGCCCTGCAGGACTACGCCGGCGCGCTGGTGCTGGTGTCGCACGACCGCCACCTGCTGGAGAGCAGCTGCGACAGCCTCTGGCGCGTCGCCGGCGGCAGCGTCCAGCCCTTCGACGGCGACCTCGACGACTACGCGCGCTGGCTCACCCAGCGCGAGCGGAGCGACCCGCCGGAGGCATCCGTCACAGCAACCCCCGCAGCGTCCAGCAGCCCGCGCCTGTCGCCGAAGGAACAGCGGCGCGCCTCGGCCGAACAGCGCGCCCGGCTGAAGGACCTGCGCGACACGGTACAGAAGGCCGAGACCGAGGTGCAGAAGCTCAACACGCGGATCACCGCCATCGAACAGGAGCTGCAGGACCCGACGGTCTACGCGGAGCACAGCCGCGCCGCGGCCCTGAGCCGCGAGCAGAAAGACCTGCGCCGGCGGCTGGAAGCCGTGGAGGAATCATGGCTCGAAGCCTCGGCTGCATTGGAGTCGATGACAGATCCCGCGGACAGGGCGCCATCAGGGGCTGCCGGCCGCTGAGCCACACGCGGTCAAAGCCGGTTGCAGAACTCCTCCACGCTGACGTCGGCGTGCCGCAGAATGGCCCGCAACGTGCCGCGATCCAATTCCCGATGATCCGGGACCACAACCTGTGCAAATGGCTCATCACGACGGAGCACGATATGGCTGCCATGCTGGCGGCGCCTCGTGAAACCCGCCATTTCGAGAGCAGCCACGCATTGCCGCCCCGAGACCCGCGGCAATTTCGTCACACTGCGATGACGGTGGTTTCGAATGTATCGTCCGGAACGGCCAGTCCGTCGTCCTTGAGCGTCTCGATATAGAGAGCGATAGCCGCCTTGATGTTCCGGATCGCTTCCTCGCGCGTCAGTCCCTGCGAGACGCAACCCGGCAGGCTCGGGCACTCGGCTATCCAGTAGCCGCTTTCACCGCGGCTGATGACAACCTGTCTCATCGGGTCGAATTCAAGAGTATTGACGGCATGCATACTATATGCCTCGCGGAGCTGCCGCATGTGTGGAATATCGTCACCCGGCGGTTCGGCTCGCTGCCAGGCGCAAAACCCATGTGACTGGCAGGATCTGCCGCAGGTTGGCAACACCCGGGCGGACACCGGCCAGGCCGCCACCAGCTTGGTGACGCCGGCGCGATTCATACGCCGCTCCCGGCCACCAGCCCGTGGCTGCCCACTCCGAGGAGGCGCACCGGGCGGGTGGTGGCCTCGGTGCGCGCGAGCAGGGCCAGTGCCCGGCCGGTGATGTCGCTGGCATCGGCCGTGGCCAGCAGCTCGCTGTGGCTGCGGGTCACGGTGGTGAAATCCCCGTAGCGCACCTTGATGGTGACGGTGCGCGCGCGCAACCGGAGTTTCGCCAGCGATGCCGCTACCCGGGCCGCGAGACGCGCAATTTCCTCGGCCTGCGTCGCCGGGTCGGCGAGGTCCGTGGCAAACGTGGTCTCCGCGGAAATGGACTTCCACGGGCGATCCGGCCTGACTGGCCGCTGGTCCTCGCCACGCGCCAGTTCCTGCAGCCGACCCGAGAGGCTGCCGACCGCGCCGGCGAGCACCGCCGGGTCCGCCGCCCGCACATCCACCAGCCGCCCGATGCCGATGGCGTGCAGCTTCCTCGCGGTCACCGGTCCCACGCCCCACAGGGCCTCCACCGGCAGCTGCTGCAGGAAGGCCTCCACGCGGGCCGGCGCGATCACCGTCAGTCCGTCCGGCTTGCGCCAGCCCGAGGCGATCTTGGCGAGGAACTTGTTGGGCGCGACGCCGGCGGAAGCGGTGAGCGCAAGCTCCTCGCGGATGCGCTGCTTGAGCCCGCGCGCGACGCTGGTGGCCAGCGGTTCCCCCCACAGGTTGTCGGTGACATCCAGATAGGCCTCGTCCAGCGACAGCGGCTCGACCAGCGGCGTCGCCGAGCGCAGGATCGCCATGACCCGCTGCGAGGCCTCGCGGTAGCGCGGGAAATCCGGCCGGACCACGACCAGGTCCGGGCACTGCCGCAGCGCCCGCGCCATCGGCATGGCCGAGCGCACGCCGAAGGCGCGCGCCTCGTAGCTCGCCGCCGCCACCACGCCCCGGGAGCGGGGCGAACCGCCCACGGCCACCGGACGCCCGCGCAGTGCCGGGTCGTCGCGCTGCTCCACGGAGGCGTAGAACGCATCCATGTCGAGGTGGATGATGCGGCGCAGGGGGTGATCCACGATGCCAGGCTCCGGCGCCAAGATACCCGCCGCGGATGGCCCCGGCTACAATCCCGCGGCCATGCGCATCGGCCCCCACCTCATCGACCCGCCGCTGATCCTCGCCCCCATGGCCGGGGTCACCGACAAGCCCTTCCGCCAGCTCTGCCGGCGCCTGGGCGCGGGACTCGCCGTGTCGGAGATGACCATCGCCGACCCGCGGCTGTGGGGCACGCGCAAGTCCCGCCAGCGCATGGACCACGCCGGCGAGCCCGCGCCGGTCAGCGTGCAGATCGCCGGCTACGACCCGGCCATGCTCGCGGATGCGGCACGGCACAACGTCACGCTCGGCGCCGACATCATCGACATCAACATGGGCTGCCCGGCGAAGAAGGTGTGCAACGTCGCCTCCGGTTCCGCCCTGCTGCGCGACGAGGCCCTCGTCGGGCGCATCCTCGATGCCGTGGTCGCCGCCGTGCCGGTGCCGGTGACGCTGAAGATCCGCACCGGCTACTCGCGCGCCGGGCGCAACGCCGTCGCGGTGGCGCGCATCGCCGAGGCCGCCGGCGTGGCCGCGCTGGCGGTACACGGCCGCACCCGCGAGGACCACTTCCGCGGCGAGGCCGAGCACGACACGGTGGCCGCGGTGAAGGCCGCGGTGCGCATCCCGGTGATCCTCAACGGCGACATCCGCGACGCCGGCCAGGCGCTCGCCCTGCTCCGGCGCACCGGCGCCGATGCGGTGATGATCGGCCGCGCCGCACAGGGCCGTCCGTGGATCTTCCGCGACATCGCCGCGCGCCTGCGCGGCTGCGAACCCTTGCCCGAACCCTCCGTGGCCGAGGTGGCGGAGATCCTGCTCGGCCACCTGCAGGCGCTGCACGCCTTCTACGGCGAGTACATGGGCGTGCGCATCGCCCGCAAGCACCTCGGCTGGTACGCCGCCGCCCAGGCCGGCGCCGCGGAGTTCCGCGCGCGGATCAACCAGACGGGCAGCGCCGCGGAGCAGCTGCGGCTGGCGCGGGAGCATTTCACGTACCCGGCGGCATCACGAGCCGCCTGAATGAACAGCGTTTCTGTTGCACCGCTTCCACGCCTGATGCCATTCGCGGCGGAGGTAGTCGCTGCTGCCTGACGATCGCCTGCATGGCGTCCCGTGTGGACAGACGATACGGGGTGTACCGAGCGATCTCGGCGACGTTTGGACCGGCACCGTCGACAGCCCCGGACCCGGGCAAGGCCGGGCAATCACGCAACAGCAGTCATGAGGCAGCCAGAAGGTTGAGATTCGGGCAATGGAAGGGACATAATGTCCGCAGATCGTCCCTGTCTGATCTTGAGCCGGAGTTGTGCCGTGGAAGACCCGATTCAGCTGCTCACTTCCCTGCGCGGTCGCTACAACCAGAGAGAGTTGGCGGAAGCACTGGGCATTACCACTCGTACGCTGCGTCGCTGGGAAACACGGGAAACCGAGCCACCGCCGTATCTGGTGGATGCCATTCGTCAGCGTCTGCTGCCGCTTGCAGGCAGCCTTGATGCCGGCAATTGCGCCTTCAGCTTCATCGACCTATTCGCGGGAATCGGCGGCATCCGCATGGCTTTCGAGGTGCACGGCGGGCGGTGCGTGTTCACCAGCGAGTGGAATTCATGGGCCCAGAAAACCTATCTCGCCAATTTCCCCAACTCTGCCCATGCGTTGGCAGGCGATATCACCAATGTAGCTGAACACGATGTTCCAGATCACGACGTTCTGCTGGCGGGCTTTCCATGCCAGCCGTTCAGCATCGCGGGAGTCTCGAAGAAAAATGCTCTCGGACGTGCTCACGGATTCGCGGACGAGACGCAGGGAACCCTGTTCTTCGATGTGGCGCGAATCATCGCCGCCAAGCGTCCTGCCGCCTTCCTCCTGGAGAACGTGAAAAACCTGGTCAGCCACGACAAAGGCAACACGTTTCGCGTTATCAAGAGGGTTCTGGAAGAAGATCTCGGCTACCACATTCACTTTAAAGTGATCGACGGCGCACATTTCGTTCCGCAGCATCGCGAGCGCATACTGATAGTGGGGTTCTCGGAGAAGATCGACTTCGATTGGGCGGATGTGATGCTTCCGGAGAAGAAACCCGTCCTTTCCTCCATCTTGCATCCCCAGGATGGCAGCGAGCGCGCAGAGAGCCACTACACGTTTGGCCCAAAGGCCGAGGTAGACGGTCGCTACACGCTCACGCCGAAACTATGGGCGTATCTGAAAGGCTATGCCGCCAAGCACAAGGCTGCGGGCAACGGGTTCGGCTACGGGCTGGTGAACGGTGACAGCGTCGCGCGCACGCTTTCGGCCAGGTACTACAAGGACGGCTCGGAAATTCTGGTTTCGCAGGGGCCGCGCAGCCTCCCCAGGCGGCTGACCCCGCGCGAATGCGCTCGACTCATGGGATTCCCGGACAATTTCGTAATTCCGGTGAGTGACACACAGGCCTACAAGCAATTCGGCAACAGCGTGGTCGTGCCGGTCATGCGCGAGGTTGCCCGAGTGATGCTACCTCGCATCCGGAAACTGATCGACCCGGAGTTGGCAAGACAGAAATCTCTTCTGGCAGCGTAGCAGCAGGGCGCATGCCCCTGTATCGCAGCCGTTTTGCGATTCCGGAGAGGGCTTGCTGATGGATGTCGTGGACCGAGGCACGCGAAGCCGGATGATGTCGGGAATTCGCGGCAAGAACACGAAGCCCGAGCGCACCGTACGCAGCTTTCTTCACCGGGCCGGATTCCGTTTCCGCCTGCACGCGAATCTGCCAGGCAGACCTGATGTGACGCTTCCGCGATTTCGTGCTGTCGTGTTCGTGCATGGTTGCTTCTGGCATCGGCACCCCGACTGCCGGTACTCGACGACACCCGCCAGCAATATCGCATTCTGGCAAGCGAAGTTTGCAGAAAACAGGAAGCGGGACGCGCTGGTGAAACAGCAGCTCCGCCGACTGGGCTGGCGGGTACACGTCGTGTGGTCATGCGAAGTGAATCAACGGAAGATGGATGCGCTTATCGCACGACTTCGGTCAGACGAGAGAAAGGTACGGTAGTGGCGGAAAGCGAAGATCGGGACAAGTGGCTATCCGAAATCGACTTGGCGACAATTTTCCGGTTGATGAAGG